>Ga0316217_10000371_pt1 | contig 65511 bp, 56 predicted proteins | sample 1anoAmetaG_FD_203633 | JGI IMG/M metagenome (GOLD analysis project Ga0316217, IMG submission 203633) | Freshwater microbial communities from Trout Bog Lake, Wisconsin, USA - 1anoA | ecosystem: Environmental > Aquatic > Freshwater > Lake > Hypolimnion/Profundal zone | place: USA: Wisconsin... | reverse complement strand
GGCATTTTGCGAGAAGCCGCGCAGCGAGGTGGTGCCGCCCGCGTAAAGCCGCTCGGGCAGCGGAATCAGCTCCTCCGACGGCGAGCCGAAGGAGCGCTCCTGCCCGTAGCGCGTGTTGCGCGCCAGCACGTATTTGCCGTGGTCGAAGCTGTAATAGCTGGAGTTGGAAATGTCCAGGCGGTTGAACTGCGTCTGCGCGCCCAACTCCCTGACCGAAAGAAAATCCTGAAAGCTGGTGTAAGTGCCGCGGTGCGCGTCCAGGGGGTTGTCGCGGGTGTCGCGAATCCAGGTAAGCGCCGGTCCGGCCACACGCTCCGCCGTGGACTCCTGCGCAATCTCGCTGGGCGCAACCTGCAGGCTGCTGGCCTCCACCTTGACGCGGCGGAAGTCGAATTCGTACACAAACGTGTTGGCTTTGGAGAACCTCGACCCGGGCAGGAGAAAACTCTCTGTCAGGCGCGCGCCGGTTTGCAGCTTGGAGGCCACGTAGGTGGTCACGTCCAGGCTGTTGGCGTAGCCGCCGGAGAAGGTAAGCCCGAAGTTGCGGTTGCCGGCAAAGCGGGGCATCTGGAAGAGCAGGTCGAATTTCTGCTCGAGCAAGCCGTAGTTGCCGCGCAGGGAAATCGATTGCTCGCGCCCGAAGATGTTGTTGCGCGTCAGGTCGGCAAGCACGCGGGGGCTGACCCCGGTTTTGCCGTTGGGATTGCAGTGGGCGCCGCTGGCGATGACGCCGCCGCAGTTGTATTGCGGGGTTCCGGTCTGCGCCTCGAAGCCGAAGCCGTAGGTCAGGGTCCAGCGCCGCGCCTCGGTGGCCTGCAGCAGAACCGTCTTGTAGGTTTCGCCGCCGGTGGGATTCTGGACCGCCGTATTGACCTCGTTGAACAGGGCAAACTCGTACAGATTGCGCTGCGTCTCAGCCAGCGCGGTCTGGTTGAGCGGGTCTCCGGGATGCAGCGTAATGGCCCGCGCCACCGTCTCTGGACGCGTGTAATGCAGTCCGGTGACCAGCACATTGCGCACAAAAGTCTGCGGGCCTTCGGTGATGTGGAAGACCACGTCCATCTTGGCGGCGGCGGCCGCCTCTTTCTGCTCGACCACATCCACGCGGACCTGCTCAAAGCCGCGGCTGTAGTAGCTGGTCAAGAGCGCGTCCCGGTCCCCGGCCAGGTCGCGGGGCGAAAACAACTGGCCGGCCGTGGTGTTCATCAGCGGGGTAAGCTGGCCGGCATCCACATGCTCGTTGCCTTCAAGCCGCACCGAGCCCACCCGCTGCTGTTGGCCTTCTGTAATGCGGTAGACCACGCTCAGCGGAGCGGTTCTGGCCCCGGTGCGCGCTTTCGCGGCCACGGCGCTGCCCCCGCTATCGGTGCTGACGGTTTCAGGCGTGCTGGTTTCCGGAGTGATTTTTACCGAGGAGAATCCGTTGTCCTGGTAGACGGCCTGCAAGGCGTTGATGTCGGCGGAGACCAGGGCCTGGCTGTAGGCGCCATGGCGATCGAGCGTATCGGCGGCGTGAACGCTCAGCAGATCCTTGAGCGTGGCCTCGTTGAAGTAACGGTTGCCCGTTACCGAGACGTGCTCCACGCGGCGGCGCGGCCCCAGATGCACCGTGTACAGGATGACGACCAGCTCGGAATCCGGGGTTTGCCGCTCGTGCTCCACCTTTACGTCAAAGTAACCCAGGCGCTGATAGTAGTCGCGCAGGCGGCGGTTGCCCTCGTTCAGCAGATCGTCGTCGACGGTTCCCTCTTCAAAGATGGGAATCACGCGCTTGATGCGTTCCGCGCTCAGGCTGGCGCCCTCTACCTGCACCTTGACCACCGGCCCGCGGTTGGCGGAGAAGCGGTAGTTGGACCTCTTTGAGGCTGCGTCGTACTGGTCGGATTCGAGCTTGATCTCGGCCTCAAGCCGCTGCGCGCCGCGGTAGAACTTGAGCACTCCGGCCAGGGCGCGATTTGCGGTGTCGTGGTCAACATGCGCGCCGGTTCTGAGGTGGGTGTGGTCGCGGAACTCCTCCGCGCTCAGTCCCGAGTCGCCCGTCACCTGCACCGTGCCCACCCGCGCCTGCGTTCCAGAGGCAACCTGAAAGGCAATGTCCACAAGCTGCTGGTCCGGGTGCGGGGTGAGCGCAGGGGTAATCACCGGCGCGTGGAAGCCGTTCTGGGCCATGAGCTGGCGCATCTGCTCCACTGCCTGGTTCAGACGGGCGGGTGTAAAGCGGGTGCCCGGCGTGAGCCGGCTAGCGCTCACCAGTTCGGTATTCATGGTGCCGCCCTTGGCCCCATCCACGCCCACCGTCCCGATAAACATGCGCGGCTTGCCGCGAAACACCAGGGTCACGCCGTCGGGCTGGCGCGATCCACCCACCTCGATGGTGTCGTAGAGCCCGGTGGCAAAAAGCTGGCGCAGGCTCCGCTTGAGTTCTTCGCGGTTCAGCGGCTTGCCCTCGCTTTGGGCGAGATGGCCGGGCAGCGGCGCCAGGCGGCTGGCTGAAACCCCTTCGAACTCAATGCGCCGCACCGTCAGGCCTTCCCACGGGGCCAGCGGATCGGGAGACGACTCGGGCAGCGGTACGGTTTCCGCGGAGGCCGCGGCGCCGGGCAACGAGGAGAGGCCGGCAGGCGGCACGGCGCCAGGAACGGACGGCGCTGCGCCGGGGACGGAAGGCGGCGGCGCCTGGCTCCAGCCGCGGCTCCCCGCACCGGCCCCGAAGACAAGCAGGCAAGCGAGCAGGGCCCGGCCGAGAACCACCCCGCAATTGCCGCACTTTCTTGCCGGCTCTGTCCGCAAGACCTTATCTCCCAACCAACGCGGGCATTTTGCCCCAAACCCTGGCTGTATCGCCTCAGCGCGAGGACGATACGCCGCCAGCCCCGGTCATTTTCCGCCGAAGCTCCACCAAATCAACCACTCCCCTTATACTAACGAGGAAAGAGGCCCCACGCAGCCGCACCCGGCTTTTCACCCCGGCGATCCTCAAGGAAGCGCATGAACTCTCCCCCGATGCCCGCGCAGCCGCCCGATCCGGGCTCACCCCGGCGCAACGGAGATGCGCCCGCACCGGACACGGTTCCAAAGTCTGCGTTCAAGCAGGCCGGCGCGCCGCCCTCGCCCCTCGATGCAGAAATTCTCTCCCTTGCCCAGGCCGGCGACCATCACGCTTTCGCCAAACTCTACTCCCTGCACAAAAGACGCATCTATTCCTTATGCCTGCGCATGGTGGGCAATATGGCGGATGCCGAAGACCTGACCCAGGAAGCCTTTCTGCAACTGCACCGCAAGATTGCAACTTTTCGCGGCGACTCGGCCTTTTCCACCTGGCTGCACCGGCTCACCATCAACGTGGTGCTGATGCAACTGCGCAAAAAAGGCCTGTCCCTGATTTCACTGGACGAAGCCATGGAACCCACTCCGGAAGAAGGCCCCGGCCGCAGCTTCGGCGCGCACGACCTGGCCTTGACCGGCGCCATCGACCGCATGGCCCTGGAGCACGCCGTCGCCAATCTGCCGGCCGGCTACCGTCTCATCTTTGTCCTGCACGACATCGAGGGCTATGAGCATAACGAGATTGCCTCCATGCTCAACTGCTCGATCGGCAACAGCAAATCCCAGTTGCACAAGGCGCGGCTCAAACTGCGCGACTCCCTGCGCAACCAGCCCTTCCAGGAGACGCGGCGATGACCGAAGATCGCAAGCAATTGAGCTGCGTGGCGTTCCAGGCGCAGTTGGCGGAACTGATAGGCACCGGCGAAGATATCTCCGCCCATCCTCATATCCAGACCTGCGCCCAGTGCCGCGCCCTGCTGGCCGACCTGGAAACCATTGCCGAGGCGGCGCGCCAGCTTTTGTCCCCCGTCGAGCCCCCGGAAGAGCTCTGGGAACACATCGAAATGGCCATCAAGAACGAGGAAGATTCCGGCAAATCATAAGGGTGGCCGCCCGGCCGCCTCTTCCCCCTCACCTTCCCCCCGCTTTCGCCGATAGACCCATCAAGCAACACTTCGCCCCTCCGGCAGCCTTTTAACCGGCAGCCTGAACGGCTCGCTCGTCCGGCAGCAGCAACGGCTTGCGCATCCGGCAGTTGCAACAGCGCGCACGTCCGGCAGCGGCAACGGCGCGCACGTCCGGCAGTTGCAACGGCTCGCGCAACCGGCCGCGTCAATGGTTTGCGCAACCGCGGCGGCGGGCAGAGACGCGCACCGGCGCAAGCGCTTCAGTCCGGCCTGGGAGCAGCGCATGGGTGAGGCGTTGGATGCGGAGTAGGGGAACCCGGCCAGGGTCAGGGCCGTAACTGGAAGGTACGCATGCTTTAAATGGGGGAGAAGTACAAGTAGTACACAATCCTGAAACTTTTCAACATCTGCGCTGTCTAATGAAGGATAGTTGATACGAGGACACTCAATGCCAAACCAGCCTTCCATACCGCTTCCCTCCGAGATACCAGCCCAGACGGCTGCCATCAGGGTGCGCAAAATTCCTGTTCTTCCTGTCCGCGACACGGTCTTGTTCCCCCATGCCGTGCTGCCGTTGACGGTGGGCCGCGAAAGTTCCATCCAGTTGATCGAGTCGCTGGGCGAGGCGCGCACCATCGTAGTGACGGCCCAGCTTGACCCGCGTCTGGACGCGCCCAAACCGGGCGATCTGCACGCGGTGGGCACCCTGGCCACCGTCCACAAGGTTGTGCGCATGCCCAACCAGAGCCGCTTTGTGTTTACCGAGGGCGTGGAGCGGGTGCGGTTGCTGCGCTATACGCAGACCGAGCCCTTCATGATCGCCGAAGTGGAGACGCTGGAGGACACGGAACCGGCAGTCTCGGCCGGCGTTGAAGCGCTGGTGCGCAACGTGATCGGGCAGTTCCAGCAGATCGTCGCCGAGTCGCAGACGCTTTCCGACGAACTGCGGACGATTGCCGCCAACATCGAGGAGCCGAGCCGCCTGGTGGACTTTGTCGCCTCCTCGCTGCCCTTCCTGACCACCGACGACAAACAGCAGTTGCTGGAGACGGCCAGCATTGCGGAACGCCTGGAGCTGATCAACAAGCACCTGGCCAAGGAGATTGAGGTGCAGCAGTTGCGCACCAAGATCCAGACCGAGGTGCAGGACCAGGTACAGCAGTCGCAGCGCGACTACTATCTGCGCGAGCAGATGAAGGCCATCCAGAAGGAACTGGGCGAGCAGGACGAGGGCCAGCGCGAGACCGACGAGCTGCGCCAGAAAATCGACGCAGCCGGTATGCCCGAGGACGTGAAGAAGGAGGCCCTGAAGGAACTGACGCGCCTGGCGCGCATGTCTCCCATGGCCGCCGACTACTCGCTCACCCGCAATTACATTGAATGGCTGGCCATTCTTCCCTGGGCAAAAAGCTCGGGTGAGAAGGTCAACATCAACAAGGCCAGGGAGATTCTGGACGAAGACCACTACGGGCTGAAAAAGGTCAAGGAACGCATCCTGGACTACCTGAGCGTCAAGGAACTGAAGCCGGACATGAAGGGGCCCATCCTGTGCTTTGTGGGGCCTCCGGGAGTGGGCAAAACCAGCCTGGGCCGGTCGATTGCGCGCGCGCTGGGCCGCAAGTTTCAGCGCGTCTCGCTGGGCGGCATGCACGACGAGGCGGAGATTCGCGGGCATCGGCGCACCTATATCGGCGCCCTGCCGGGCCAGATCATCCAGAGCATTCGCCGGGCTGAAACCAACGACCCGGTGATCATGCTGGACGAGGTGGACAAGCTGGGCCGCGACTTCCGCGGCGATCCCGCATCCGCGCTGCTGGAGGCGCTGGACCCGGAGCAGAATTTCAGCTTCCGCGACAACTACCTGGACGTGCCCTTCGATCTGTCCAAGGTGCTGTTCATCTGCACCGCGAACATGCTGGACCCGGTTCCGCCGCCGCTGCTGGACAGGATGGAACTGATCTTCCTGCAGGGCTACAGCGAAGAGGAGAAGCTGCACATCTCCATCCGCTACCTGGTTCCGCGCCAGATCAAGGAAAACGGCATCACGGTTGAGCAGATCGAGTTTCCCGAGGCGGCGTTGCGGCAGATTATCCGCCATTACACGCGGGAAGCCGGCGTGCGCAAGCTGGAGCAGGTGATCGGCACGGTCTGCCGCAAGCAGGCGCGGCGCGTGGTCGAGGGCAAGACAGAAAAGCTGGTGGTCACCCGCGACGTGCTCAAGGAGTTTTTGGGCGGCATCCAGGTGCGCGTGGAGACGGAAGTCGCCGAGCGGGTGAAGCGGCCCGGCGTGGCCGTGGGTCTGGCCTGGACGCCGGCCGGCGGCGACATTCTCTTCATCGAGGCCAACAAGATGAAGGGCAAGGGCGGCTTTACCATGACCGGGCAGATCGGCGAGGTGATGCAGGAATCCATGCAGGCCGCGCTGACCTGGGTGCGTTCGAACGCCGCCTCGCTGGGGCTGGCTGAGGACTTCACCAAGGACATCGACCTGCACATTCACGTGCCTGCCGGCGCCATTCCCAAAGATGGACCGTCGGCCGGCGTGACCATGGCCACGGTGCTGGTGTCGCTGCTGACCGACATCCCGGTACTCCCGCTGACCGCCATGACCGGCGAAATTACGCTCAGCGGCAACGTGCTGCCGGTGGGCGGCATCAAGGAAAAATTCCTGGCTGCGCGCCGGGCCGGGGTGCAAACCATCATCCTGCCCGCCGAGAACCGCCAGGACGTGGAAGAGGATCTGACGCCGGAGCAGATTGAGGGCGTTACGATCCACTACGCCAGCCGCATTGAAGACGTGCTGGCCGTGGCGCTGCCGCTGTTGAAGGCCAGGCCGGACACCAAGCCGGCCGAGGCTGAAGCTGTGGTAGGCGCTAGGGTGTAATACGGGGTTGCGGCGACAGCGCCGCGATCAACCGCGAGAAGGCCGGCGAACCTGCCGGCCTTCTCGCATTTTTGCACATCGCGCATAATTGACAGCCTGAGGCGCAAACCGGCTTCGCCTCCCTTTGTGGAAAAGCGACAAGAGAAGAACGAAGGCCTCGTCCGGCCTTGGGTTCAGGCCGCCGCAGAGTGCAGCGGTTCAATTTTCTTGCGTCCGGTCTTTGCGTGGGACGCCCGCCAGAAATCGCAATCGTTCTGCATGTTGAACCAGATGTCCGGGGAGTCCTGCCCAAACGCCTGGCTTATTTTGATGGACATCTCCGGCGTCACGCCGGCCTTTTCGTTCAGGACGCGGGACAGGGCAACTCTCGACACTCCGATATGCGCCGCAAATCCGGTGACGCTCATGGGGATGGCAGCGATAGCTTCCTTGATAATTCTTCCGGGATGGGGTGGATTGTGCATCCGCATGGTTGCCTCCTTCATGCCGGGACTGGCCCGGGGCTTAGTGATAATCCTGATAGTCCACCAGGATTGCATCCTGACCTTCAAACCGGAATGTCAGCCGCCAGTTTCCACTGACCTTGACAGCCCAATGACCTGCCAGTTCCCTTTGAAGCGGGTGAAGATTCCAGCCAGGCACATTCATTCCGCTGGGACTGGTGGCGCGATTCAAGGTGGCCATCTGGTTTTCCAGCTTCCTGGCGTGAGCCGCGTCGATGCCTGCTTTCGAGCCGTCCCTGAAGAGCTTCTCCAGCCCCGCGTGCTTGAACGACTTGATCACCCCACTACTGTATCGCTAAGCGATACAGAGGTCAATACGATTCCCGCCGCACTGTAGAAAATCGCATATCCGCCGATAAAATCCACTGACTCTAATGCGCGGATGCGCGGAATGCGGCGACCATGGCGACTCTATCCACAACTCCCCACCTGATCGTTCCCTTGCACCTTTCCGGGAACACCACCGAGCAACAAAACCGGATGCTGCAGGAGTTTCTCGGCGAAGCCGTCAAGACCGCCTATCAGACGGCCATCGAACATCTGGACCAACAAAGCGCCCAGGCGGTGCTGGACATGGACAAAAAGCTCAAGCGCGAGGTGGCCGACTTGGTGGTCGAGATTATCCAGCGGCACACGGTGAGCGACAAGTACAAGGACGAGGAAGTGAGTTCGAACCGCGTCTATCCGCCCACCTATAGGGTACGGCCCGTCGAGGCGCAGGTCACGGAGTTGCGCAAGCTGTTTCCCTCGCTGGGCAGTTGCCAGGAAAGACTGGCGCGCCGCACGGTGCCGGAGGACGCAGAGGCCTGGTTTGCCATTCCCCGCTGGCAGGCACTGGCCCCCACCTACAGCGAAGCCGTGGAGATGGTCCTCGGTGTCCTTGCAACGAAGCGCAGGTTTTCCAACCGCATTGTTGGTCGTCTGGGGGAGAAATTTCTGCGCCAAAGTGAGCGCACCAAATTGGCGGAGAAGATTCTAGCCGACCAGCAACAAGGTTGCGATCTGCTGGTAATTGCCGCACAGGCCGGTTTGCTGCATCGCGGCTCCTCTGCCCGGCGCACCCGCGTGGCCATGGCAGGAAACGAGTTTGGCCTGGGCGTCTTTGCCTTTGCCTGCATGCTGCTTACGCATCCTGAGCGGCTGTCCACCGCCGATACGCTGATGATCGACTGCGGCGGCGACGAGTACTCGGTGCGCGGCGACTATACCTTCGACCGCGTTCCCCTGTTCGACTACGACATGGCCGGCATCGAGTTCAGCATCTTTTATGAGGACCGGGCGCGCAACCTGTGGGGCACGCCCACGGGCTTCCTCTACAAACTCGTCTGACCCCGGCCCCGCCACGGTGGGTATCCACCTACTTCTTGCCACACCGCAGGCGAATCGCTGGCTTCCTGGGCGATCGAATCCCATGCGGGCGAAAAGCGGGCGGCTGCGCACCGCAGGCGAATCGCTGGCTCCCTGATCGAGGTCCATGCGAGCGAATAGCGAGCGGCTGCCGCACCGCAGGCGAATCGCTGGCTCCATGGGCGATCGAATCCCATGCGAGCGAAAAGCGGGCGGCTGCGCACCGCAGGCGCCCGCCTGCTGCGTCTAACCGGCAGGCGGTATGCTTTTCAAGTGATGCAAGTGCGCGTTCTCCCCTTTGGCGTGTTGAAAGACTGGCTTGGCGCGTCCCCGGTCACGGTGGAGTTGCGCGAGGGCGCCCCGGTGTCCGAGTTGCTTCAGCACATCGGCCAGGGCCGGCCCGCGCCGTGGCTGCGCAGCATCGCGGTCAGCGTGAATGCCGAGTTCTCCACTGCCGCTCATGTGCTCCACGAGGGCGACGAAGTGGGTTTGCTGCCTCCGGTCTCGGGCGGCGCTCCGCGTCCTGCGGATTCTTCGAACCTGAAAGAGGAAGAACTGCCTGCGGCAGCCGCGCTGACCCGCGAGCCGATCGATGCGGAAAAACTGATTGCGTCCATCAAGCGGGGAGAGGACGGCGCGGTGCTGGTTTTTGACGGCATTGTGCGCAATCACTCCCACGGCCGCCAGACCCTGTATCTGGACTACGAGGCGTATGAAGAGCTGGCTCTCAAGCAGATGCGTGCGTTGGTTCAAGACGCAGTCCAGCGCTTCGGCATCCGCGAGGCTTCGATCGTTCACCGCCTGGGCCGCCTTCAGATCGGCGAGACCAGCGTGCTGATTGTGGTTGCCTCGGCGCACCGTGCGCAGGCTTTCGAGGCCAGCCGCTGGCTCATCGACACCCTCAAAAAGACCGTGCCTATCTGGAAGAAGGAGATATTTGTGGACGGCGCCGTGTGGGCCGCGGGCGAGCCGTTTCCCGCCGGTCTGGCCGTGGATACGCCGGAGGCTCCGCATGACGCGTAATCCCGGCCGGGCCGCATGGTTCCACCTGGCGCTGGCCGCCAGCCTGCTTGCCGCTCCTCTGGCCGCGCAGGAGACCACCCTGCGCGTGGACGTGAAGCTGGTCAGTCTTTTTGTCAATGTGACGGACCGCAACGGGGCCATTGTGGGCGGGCTAACAGACGCGGATTTCGCCGTGTACGAGGACGGGAGGCCGCAGAAGATTGCGGTCTTCGAGCGCCAGTCCGAACTGCCGCTCAACCTGACGCTGGCCATCGACACCAGCGGCAGCGTGCACAAGGATATGACCGAGGAGGCGGACGCGGCGCGGCGGTTTGCTCATGCGCTCGTGCGTCCGCAGGACCAGATGAGCCTGATGCAGTTTGCCACCGAGGTGCGGGAGATTACGCCCTTCACCAACAAGCTGAGCCAGATCGACCGCGGGCTGGGCCAGTTGCGCGGCGATTTCGCCACCGCTCTCTACGACGCCATCTATCTGGGTTCCGAACGGCTGGGCCGCAGACAGGGGCGCAAGGTGCTGATCGTCATCTCAGACGGCGGCGATACCGCCAAGAGCACCACCTACGCCCAGGCCGTGGAGCAGGCATTGCGCAACGAGGTCATGATCTACTCCATCATCGACGTGCCCATCGAGGCCAGCGCCGGGCGCGACCTGGGCGGCGAGCACGCGCTCATCACCCTGGCCGAGCAGACCGGCGGCAAGAGCTTTTACGAGAGCGACGGCGGCCTGGACAAGGCTTTTGCGCGGGTCAGCGACGACCTGCGCACGCAATACCTGCTGGGCTACTACCCCAAAAATCAAGAACCCGGAAGGACCTTTCACCGCGTCGAGGTCACCATCCCCCGTGCCGCGGCCCAGGACTTCAACATCCGCCACAAGTCCGGCTATTACATGGATTCGCCCGCCCGGGGAAACTGATTAGCGCTGACTCCGGATTGATACCTCGGAAACATCGGTCGCGGATCAGTTTCCGGTTTGCCCGTGACTCGCACGAAACTCAGGAATTCTCACGTCACGCCGTCCCAGGGTATGTCGCTGAGTGACTTGGCGATTTGGCGTGAAGCCAGAATTCCGCCCGGCTACATCGGCGTTTTCCGGTACTAATCCTCTGGAGCTCGCTGTCGGGTGAATTCATCAGCTCCCGAAGGAGGTAATTGGGACGGCAACAACCTGTGAAGACAAGTCTCGATTTGCTGGGTCAACCGCGATTACAGTGAATGTCTGTTGGCCGATAATGGGAATACGGCTCGGAGAAGATATGTCGCGCAGAAGGAAAGCCAAACCGCCAGACTCCAAACCTCCCGGACGGAAAACTGGGCCGTCCCCGTCCCCCTCTCGCCCTGAGATTGAAGCCGACGAGCCCGTTGTGCTGCCTCCTATCAATAAAGTCGATTTCGCCGAGGCTTCACCAAACACAAAGGCAGACCCGCTCGCTTTCGCGAGCTTGATTTTAGGGATCTTCGGTTTATTCTTCTTCGCGCTTCAAGAGAATGGCGTTCAGGTCGGCTGGGTTCTTTCATTGCTCATCTACTGCACCTCGCTAGCCGCGACACTCTGGGCTGTGCAAAGAGTTCCATTCAGATCCAACTTGATAAGGCTCAAGCCAGTCGCCTATTTGGGTTGCTTCTTGCTTTTTGGGCCTGCCGGATTTATTGGTACGCGCAATCAATTTAGACATGATCATCCCGTAACAACGAAAGGCACGAAACCTGACGATCAGAAGGAGCTACTCGCTTTAGCTCGGCTGACGAAACAAGGATGGAAACGACAAGTAGAAAATGGGACGGAGTTTTTCGAGCTTTCCAATCAGCCGCTTCCCGATATGAGGGAGGCGACAGCAGCGTTCGTCGCTCTCGGTCGTCCTATCGCATTGCGGCTTCAAACCATTCCTGACTTGTCCGGGCTGAACCTACTTGGAATGGCAAACGTTTGCGACGATATCTGGATTGGAGCCAGCAATCTCACGAGCGTGGACGATCTGAGAGCATTTACCCACCTCAAAAAGCTCGGCATCTCTCAAGTGCCGTTCGACAACGGAGGATATGTAGACCTCTCGCCTTTGGGCGATCTTAAGGAACTCAAGACATTGAACCTGAATGCGGATCGTCCCATATCAACTGACTTCCTAAGTCATTTGACAGGGCTCGATCGGTTGGACCTGACCGCAACACCGCTACGTACGACTAGGTCACTCCGAGGTCTTACTTCACTACGCTATCTCAGCTTGTTGAATACTTTCTCGTCTGATTTGACGATTGTCGAACAGTTTCCAAAGCTTGAAGAGTTGCATGTGGGCGAGACAGAGCTTCCATCGTTGATGAGCCTAACCAAGCCGCTTGCGCTTCACACTCTTTACCTCATGAGCGAACACGCCATCGACACCAACAAGCTTCCCATCGATGACCATCTCGAAGCGATTTACCTGTACGGTAGTCCCATGGACCTTGGAGGGCTGAGCAAAGTTCCACATTTGAAAACTCTTTATATGCAGTTCACCAGCCTCGCGCAATACGGGCATCTTGATAATGTCGACGCGATCAGCACGCTAAAGGAATTGAATCAACTGACAATAACTCAATACGACCTCAGGAACATCGCATTCCTCAAAAGCTGCCGAGAGCTCCGGTCGGTAACCTTATACACGGACCAGTTTCACTCCATAGATGAGCTTTCCACGCTGCCGAACCTCTCAGAACTTCGATTGGCCAATCTTCCTATAAACAGCGTAGCTTCGCTTCTGAATAGAAAATCGCTTAACACCCTGTCGCTCGCCGCTATAAAAGGCATACCCGCGGAGCAGCTAGACGCCCTCAGGGATAGGGGTGTGCGCATTGTTCGGTGATTCGACGGCTGGGCCGCCTTGCCTGCTCATCTGGCGTAGATACAAAAGTGGTCAAGGTAAAGCCTAAAACACTGCGTCTTGAGATAAGCCTCCGGAAGACGGCAAGTGGCCATTGTCCCCACTGGTTTGCCTCTGGACTAGCGACAACAGACCAATGCGCTCGTCGAGCAGTTCCGCCATTCTTTCCGAGTTCCGGGTGTGGTCGGCTGTAAGAAAATTGGCCCATTGCCGAAATGTTAGTCCGCTGTTTTTCGGCGCCGCTGCATCTAAAATGACAGCATGACTTCTCCCCTATCTTCACGCCGCCGTACCAAGGCGCCGCCGCCGGGTGAAACCGGTCAGGAAGCCCTCTACCTGCGCTCGCTCAGCGACCGCCAGGTGGTTGTTTCAGTCAAGCTGCGCGACGGCGAAACCGTGCGCGGCTGGATTGAATACTTCGACGACACCATGCTGCGGCTGACGCGCGAGGGCCAGCCCAACCTGTTCATCTACAAGCATCAGATCCGCTCCATCTCCGAAGCCGGCCGCAAGCGCACCGAGCGGCCTGCGAACGCGCCCACAGGGAATCGTTCCGTTTCAAACGGGGCTTCCTCTTGAGCGCCGCGGCGGCCATGCAAGGCGCACCGGAAGCCGGGCTGGTCTGGGTTCCCCAGGCCGCGGCCATTGCGCGGGAGGCGGGCGCGCGGCTGCGCGAGTTCCTGGCTCTCGGCGTCGAAACCGAGTACAAGGGCGACGTGGACATTGTCACCGTGGCCGACCGGACGGTGGAGAAACTCATCCGCGGCCGGTTGGGCGAGGCCTTCCCGGAACACGGCATCTTCGGCGAAGAAGGCACGCGCGAGCGCCTGGCCGGCGAGTTTCGCTGGTATGTGGACCCGCTGGACGGCACCACCAACTTTGCCCACGGCTTTCCGCAGTTCTGCGTCTCCATGGGCCTGGAGCAGCGCCCCGCCTGCCTGGCGCCGGAGGAAGACGGAACGCTGGTGGCCGCGGTCATCTACGATCCCCTGCGCGACGAGCTCTTTACCGCCGAGCGCGGACGCGGCGCACGGCTCAACGGGCGGCCCATGCGGGTTTCGCGGGTTCCCGAACTGGCTGAAGCGCTGCTGTCTACCGGCTTCCCGAGCCGCAAGCGCCACGCCAGCCCCAACGTGCATTTTTATCACGAGTTCACGCTGCGCTCGCACGGCGTGCGGCGGGCCGGCTCAGCCGCACTGGACCTGGCGTACGTGGCCTGCGGACGCCTGGACGCCTTTTGGGAGTTCAACCTGAACCCCTGGGACACGGCCGCGGGCATTCTGCTCATCACCGAGGCCGGCGGCAAGGTGACGGACTTCGCCGGCAACCACTTCCGCCTGGACAGCCGCGAGGTTCTGGCCTCGAACGCGCTGATTCACGCGGAACTGGTAGGCTTGTTCAACAATATGTTTGCCGGACGCGACCTCTCTCCCATCCCCACGCCCCAGGAGTTTGCCCAGCGGCGGGCGGAGCGAGCCGCAGCGAAATAAGCCTGGGGCTGCGTTGAACGGGCGCAGTTCCCATAGGCCCTCCTGATTCCCGCATCGCAAAACGACGCTGCGATGGAGCGAATCGGATTTTGGGCTTGATATGCTACTATCAGCGTCGAGAGTTTAGTTCCCCGGAGAAACCAGATGGCATACGTCATTGCAGAACCCTGTATCGGCACCAAGGACACCGCCTGTGTGGACGCCTGTCCGGTCGATTGCATCCACCCCAAAAAGGACGAGGACGGCTACGCGGAGAAAGACCAGCTGTTCATTGACCCGGTCGAGTGCATCGACTGCGGCGCCTGCGTCCCGGCCTGCCCGGTCTCGGCCATCTTTGCGCAGGATGACCTGCCGGAGAAGTGGGCCCACTTTACTGAGAAGAACGCGGCGCACTTCGGCCGTTAAGCCGCTCGTGGACTTGTTGCCCTGAAACTGCACGGGGGCATGAGTCCGCGCAATCGCTCTGACTCAACGCGCGTCCCGCCCGGCGGGATGCGCGTTTGTTTTTGTGCACGGCACATCAGTTTGTATATGGGAACGAAAGGTCTGGAGGCGGGAATAGCCAGTCTTGCGGCAGACTAACGGCGGGTCTCATCCATCGCATCGCCGGCAGACGCAGAATCCAGATTCGAATTCCAGCCCTTGGGGTCCGTGACGGAACCGGCGCCGGGCGTGATGGCAAACCTTCCCTTCCCCAGATCGACAAAATCGACGCTGTCGCCGGTCTTGAGTCCAAGCTGTTTGCGCACGTTGGAGGGGAGGGTGATGCGGCCGTTGAAGGTGACCATCGCGGTGGGCATTTGGAACCTCTGACTTTTATTGTAGCCCGGGGGCATTTGCAGTTAACAGTGCGAAGATAGTAAACAGATGGCCGTACTCACCTCAGAAGCCGTGGTTTTGCGCACCTGGCCGGTGCATGAGGCCGACCTGATTGTGAGCTTTTTCACGCGCGATTACGGCAAGGTGCGGGGCGTGGCCAAATCGGCGCTCAAAAGCCGCAAGCGCTTTGGCGGCGCTCTGGAGCCCATGACCGTGGCCCGCGCCTGGTTTGCCGAACGGCCCCGGCAGGAGTTGGTGCGGCTGGACCAGCTTGAAATCGTCCGCTCCCCGCTCTCGGCCCCCACTGACCACGCGCGCATAGCGGTACTCAGCTTTTTTGCCGAGGTGCTGGACGAGGCGCTGCCCGATCACGATCCCCAGGAGACGGTCTTCCGGCTGCTGCTGGCGGTTCTGGACCAGACCACGGTCGCGCAGTCTGAAACCGTCCAGCCCTGGATGGCGCTGACCTATTTCTCGCTGTGGATGACGCGGCTCATGGGCCTGCTGCCGGACATTGCCCACTGCACGGCCTGCGGCGAAGCGCTGGCGGCCGGCGAAGCCAGCTTCAACACACTGGGCGACGGCCTGTTCTGCGCGGTGCACCGCAACGGAAACGCGAGCGGGCTCTGCGCCGACTCCTGGCAACTGGCGCAGCGCATGTTGCGGGCTCCCGCGTCGGCGTTTGCCGCCGAACCCTGGCCGCGGCGGCGCGCGCAGGACCTGCGCCGCTTCACCCTGCAGTCGCTGGAGCGGCATCTGGAGCGAAAGCTGCGCTCGGCCGAGGCGCTGGGGCGGCTGGGCGGCTGAGGATTAAAGGCTGGTAAAATTGTCCCAGTCCAGTCGAGAGAGAGTTTCCCGTGCCCTCATCCACAGTTTTATCCTCCGCGGTTGCGGCCGCTGCCAAGCCCGCCGCGCTTACCTTTCAGGAGCTGTTGTTCCGCTTGCAGGGCTTTTGGGCGGCGCGCGGCTGCGTGCTCCAGCAACCCTTTGACGTTGAAGTAGGCGCAGGCACCATGGCGCCGGAGACGTTTCTGCGCGTGCAGGGGCCCAAGCCTTATCGCGTCGGGTATGCGCAGCCCTCGCGGCGGCCGGCCGACGGCCGCTACGGAGAAAATCCCAACCGGCTCTACCGGCACACCCAGTTCCAGCTCATCCTCAAGCCGCCGCCGGTGAACGTGCAGGAGCTTTACCTGCAATCGCTGGAAGCCATCGGCATCGACCTCAGCCAGCACGACCTCAAGTTTGAAGAGGACAACTGGGAAGGCCCCACCGTGGGCGCATGGGGCGTGGGCTGGCAGGTGATGATGGACGGCATGGAGATTACCCAGTTCACGTACTTCCAGCAGTGTGGCGGACTGGACCTGGACCCCATCTGTGCCGAGCTGACGTACGGCCTGGAACGGCTGGCGGCCTTCATGCAGGACGTGGACTCGGTCTACGACGTGATCTGGGCGCGCGACCCGGAGACCGGCGCTGTGGTCACCTACGGCGATGTCCGGCTGACCGAGGAGCTGCAATACTCCGTGTATAACTTTGAGGACGCCGATGTGGACCGGCTCTGGGCGCACTTCAACAGCTACGAGGCCGAGGCGCAGGCGCTGCTGGCGCGGGCCAACGCCTTGCTCGCCGATGAGAAGGCCACAGCGGCTGAGAAGCGCCGCTTCCCGCTGATTTCCACCTATGAACTGGCCCTCAAGTGCTCGAACCTATTTAACCTCCTGGACGCGCGCGGAGCCATCAGCGTCACGGAGCGCGTGGGCATGATCGGCCGCATTCGCACCCTGGCGGTAGGCGTGGCCAAGGTGTACGCGGCGCAGCAGGTGGCCTGGGAAGGCCTTGCTTAGCCGCAGTTTTGAAAGGGCACGGCTTTAGCCGTGCCGCAAAGAATCGCAAAGAACCAGAGGGCTTTAGCCCCTGAGGGAATGTCGGAAACACCGTAAGGACTTACTCAGAGTTCCTTAACGAGTTAGCGAGAAAGCAATAGGATTATGGCGGATTTTTTGTTGGAGATTGGGCTGGATGAAATTCCCGCCCGCATGATTGCCGGGGCGGAGGCCGAACTGGGCCGCCGCGTCAATGACTTGCTCACGCGCGAGCGGCTGTTGGCGCCCGGCGCAACTGTCACCACCTACTCCACGCCGCGCCGCCTGGCCGTCGTCGTCGAGGGCGTGCTGGCCAGTCAGGCCGACGCCGAGGAAAAGCTGACCGGCCCGTCGTGGAAGGTTGCCTTCAAGGATGGCGCTCCCACGGCTGCTGCCCAGGCCTTTGCCAAGAAGGCCGGCGTCGATATCGCGGCTCTGGAAAAAATCACCAACGCCAAGGGCGAGTATGTCGGAGTTACGGTAAAACGCCAGGGACGCAAGACAGCGGAGCTGCTGGCAACGGAACTGCCCAGGGAAATTCTGGGTCTTTACTGGGCTAAAAATATGTACTGGCGCGAGGGCAAGCCGGAGCGCTTCGTGCGGCCGGTGCGCTGGGTTGTCGCGCTGCTCGACGCCGCCATTGTTCCTCTCGAAATTGCCGGCATCACTGCGGGCAATGTGAGCCGCGGCCACCGCATCCTCCACGGCGAGCACTCCGTGCTGTTGCCTTCACCTAAGAGCTATGCAGAAACACTGCGCGCAGCATTTGTCGTCGTCGATGTCGCCGAGCGGCGCCAGTCGATTCGTAAGGCTCTCGATGCCGCCACGCGCACCGTTCCCGGCGCGCGCTGGCGCGAAGACGAGCCGCTGATTGATACCGTGGTGCACCTGACCGAGTGGCCCACCGTCATCCTGGGAAATTTTGAGCCCGAGTATCTGGCCCTGCCGGAAGAGGTTCTGGTCACGGTGATGCGTGACCACCAGAAATATTTCGCCATCGAAGGCGCGGACGGCAAGCTGGCCCCGCACTTCCTGGCCGTGCTCAACATCCAGGTGGACGCCGAAGGCGAAGCCATCATCCGCCACGGCAACGCCCGCGTCCTCCGCGCCCGCTTCAAGGACGCCCGCTTCTTCTGGGACTTCGACCAGAAAACCCCGCTCGCCGCGCGCGTAGAGAGTTTGAAAAACGTCACCTTCCAGAAGGAGTTAGGCAGTTACCACTGGAAGACGGAGCAGAATCTGCGCGTCGTCAAGGAATTGGCGGCGGCGGTAAAGGCTGCCGGAGTTACCTTTGACGAAGCGGACTTACTGAAAGCCGTCGAGCTGGCCAAGACCGATCTCACCACCGAGTTAGTCAAAGAGTTTACCGAGTTACAAGGTATTATCGGCGGCCTGTACGCCAAGGCGCAGGGCCTGGGCGAAACGGTTGCACAGGCCATTTACGCGCAATACACGCCGGCCTCCACCGAGGATGCAATTCCAGCCACCGTCGAAGGCCAGTTGCTCGGCCTCGCCGACCGCATCCAGACCATCACCGCGATGTTCGGCATCGGTTCCGCGCCTACCGGCTCGAAAGATCCTTTCGCGCTGCGCCGCGCCGCCAACGCCATAGTGAAAATTCTGGCCGAGTCGGGATTGCCGCTGACCCTTGCCGATGTGGTTACAGCAAGCGATGCGGAGGAAACGAACCGCGAGCAGGTCGCTGCCTTCCTCAAGGAGCGGCTGCACTTTTATCTCAAAGACGTGCGCGGCTTTGCCTACGACGTGGTCAACGCCGTTCTGGCTGCAGGCGCCGACGACGTGCGCGATGCCATTGCCCGCGCCGAAGCGCTGACGGTTGCACGCGAGTCTGCCGACTTCGCCGCCATCTCCGCGGCATTCAAGCGCATCAAAAACATTCTCCGCCAGGCGGAAGAAAAAGGCTTCGCCATTCACCCGGCCTTCGGAACCACGCTCGCGCCGGAAGCGCAGCAACTCGCCGCCGCTGCGGCCGTGCTGGCGCCGGAGGTTGCCCGGCTGCGTCAGGAGCGGTCTTACAGCGAAGCCCTGGTCCGCATCGCCACGCTGCGTCCCGTCGTCGATGCCTTCTTTGACAAGGTCATGGTCCTCGATCCCGATGAAAAAATTCGCGGCGCGCATCTCGCCCTCATTGACGAGGTTCTGCGCGGCTTCTCCGGCATTGCCGACTTCAGCGAGATCGTGACCGCGTAGAGACGCTTTTTACAGGGCTAGTTGAGGTTCGATGTATCCCACCCTTGCCGCAACAACAAATACGCGGCAAGGATGGGGCACCCAGAATAGTCCTCAGTCCACCCTCTCGCCGCCCGCCGCAAAGTTCCTCATTTTTCAGCCCTTCTTCCGTGCATCTTCGGCTCATCCCGCACGTCTACAATCAGTAGAGATGTCTGACACGCTTTATCTGAGCCTGTGGTACCCCAACCTGCGTCTTGCGGAGCTTGCCGGCAAGCTGACCGCGGTGCTGGGCGCGTTTGCCGCGCATGGCGGCGAGGCCACGGTCTATGCCGCCACCGTGTGGCCCATTGACTGGACCGAGACGCCCATCTTTCAGCAGGTCTACGGACGCGGCAAGCCGGGCGCGGAGCCGCAGTTGGCCGTCACCGCGGCTCTCGAATCGCTGCACGACGACTACGCCTACGAGTTCCAGATCGGCTGGAGCCTTTGGGAGCTGGAGGCGGGCGGCGAGCTGGATGCCCGCTGGGTGCGCGCACCGCGCCTGGTGCGGGTCACGGGCTACGGGCCGCTGTTCGACGAGGGAACGTACGAGGCCGATGGGCACATCCGCGTGGACTTCGGCACGGATACGCCGTTCCTTGAAGAAGACTTGGAATTGGACTCGGTGGCCGCGCGCCACGTGGAAGAAAATGTGCGCCAACTGGTGGAGCTGACCGCGGCGGCCGAAAAGGCTTCAGGGGCCACGGCGCGGCTTTTGTGGAGCGAACTGGGTGAAAGTCTTGCGCAGCGGCTGGCGGCACGGCTCCGGGGGTCGAACTGACTGTGCGATTCACCATTGAACGGTTGCGGACGCTGGTGCTGACGGCAGGAGTTCTGCTGGTGGTGGCGCTGGTGGCGTTTCTGGCCGTGGGCAAGTGGAAGAACCCCTTCAATCGCCGCGACATTCCCAAGCGCCTGGGCATTGAGATTCAGCAGGAGGCCAACGGCGTCACTTACACGCAGGCGCACGGCGGCCACACGCTGTTCAAGATTCATGCCTCCAAAGTGGTCCAGTTGAAGCAGGGCACGGCCACGCTGCACGACGTGAAGATCGAGCTGTACGGGCAGGACGGCAGCCGCGTGGACCGCATTGAGGGCGACGAGTTCGAGTACAACCAGAAGGAGGAGACGGCAACCGCCGCCGGGCCGGTGGAGATTACGCTGATGCGGCCGGGCGCGGCGCTGGCGATTGCGCCCAAGGCCAAGCCGGCGCAGGTGGTGAACGACAAGGTCATCGCCAAGCCGCTGGCCACCGTGGCCGAGAATGCCGCCTCGGGCGAGATTCACGTAAAAACCAGCGGGCTTACCTTCGATCAGAAGAGCGGCGTGGCCACCACCGCGCAGCACGTGGATTTTTCAACGGCCCAGGGCAAGGGCAGCTCCATGGGCGCCACTTACGACTCGCAAAAGGGCAGCCTGGTGCTGGACCATGCCGTCGAGTTGACCACGGAGCGCGGCGGAAGCGCGGTCCAACTGCACGCGCAGCACGCGGAGTTTGAGCGCGACAGCCGGGTTTGCTTTCTGCACGCGGCCACGGCCGATTACCGGGGCGGGAAGGCGACGGCGGGCGAGGCAAAGATCCTGTTCCGCGAAGATGGATCGGCCATCCGCCTGGACGCCACAAGCGGATTCGCGCTGGCCACGGCCACCGGCGGCCATTTGGCTGCGCCGTCCGGAGCGCTGGATTTTGACGAGCACAACCAGCCCCGGCACGGCCATCTGGAGGGCGGGGTAAAGATGGACTCGGTGAGCGCCGACCGCCAGGTGCACGGAACCTCTCCCACCGCGGAACTGGAGTTTACGCCGCAGGGCGAACTGCGCCACGCGCACCTGGAGCGGGGCGTGGAGATGCACAGCGAAGAAGCGAGCCAGACGGCGGGCGGCGCGAAAGCTGTCCCGGTGCGGCTGAGCCGGACCTGGCGCTCCCAGGTGGCCGATGTGGATTTCCGCAATGCCGGCCACGGCCAGGTGGAACCCGCCTCAATGCACGGAACCGGCGGCGTGGTGGTGACCGCGGTGAGCCAGCGCGGCAAGGAGCCTGCTGTGCCCTCCCGGCTGGCGGCCAATGAGGTGACCGGCGTCTTCGGACCCGACTCGGTTTTGACCGCAATGACCGGCATGGGCAACGCCAGCATGGAAGAGACCACCGCAACGGGAACCAGGCAGTCCTCCAGCGGCGACCGGCTGGAGGCGCATTTTGCGCCCCCCGGCCCGGCCGGCGCAAAGACTGCGCATGCACAGGGCGCGGCACAGCTTCAGTCCGCGGTGCTGGAAGGCCGCGTGGTGCTGACGCAGCAGCCGGCGGCCAAGCCCGGAGCCAAAACGGAAGCGCCGATGCGGGCCACGGCCGGCAAGGCTGTCTATGAGGGCACCGGCGAGTGGCTGCACCTGACCCTCAGCCCGCGCGTGGACGACGGCGGCCTGCAGCTTGCGGCCGACAAGATCGACATTTCCCAGGATTCCGGCGACGCCTTTGCGCACGGCAATGTGAAGGCCACCTGGCTCGATACCGGTTCCAACCCGCCTGGCCAGCACAGCGCGCAGGGCGGCGTAGCCCTGGGCGGACAGGGCCCGGCCCACGTGATTGCGAACGAAGCCCAACTGCGCCAATCGACCGGCGAAGCCACTTTCCACGGGCACGCGCGGCTCTGGCAGCAGGCAAACTCGGTTTCCGGGCCGGTGATCGTGCTGGACCGTACGAAGCAGACCCTGGTGGCGCGCAGCACGGACCCGGCTGAGCCGGTGCGCGCGGTGCTGCTGAGTGCGGGCGGGCCGGCTCCGGGCAAGGATGCAAATGGAAAAACGGCTCAGCCTTCCGTGATCCGGGTGCGCGGCGGCGACCTCAAGTACTCCGATGCCGAACACAAGGCCCTGATGCGCGGCGGCGCCCTGGGCACGGTGGTTGCTGAAACCGGCACAGCCACCTCGGTTTCGAACGAAGTGGAGCTGACGCTGCTGCCGCCGGGCAATCATGCCGGCAAAGACGGCGCGGCGGGGCAAGTGGACCACATGACGGCCAGAGGCCGCGTAACGCTCACATCGGAAGGCCGGCGCGGAACCGGCGAGCAACTGGTGTACACCGGCGAGAACGAAGAGTATGTGCTGACCGGAACCGGCGCCGCGCCGCCGCGCATGACCGACCCGGCGCGGGGATCCGTGACCGGAGCCGCTTTGATTTTCCGCAGCCGCGATGATAGCGTCAGTATCGAAGGCGGCGGGCACAAGACCACAACCGACACCACGGCGCCAAAGTGACGGAGTTAGCGAGCCTGAGACCTACATGGAAACACTGATCGCCGAGGGCATCGGCAAGACGTACAAGGGGCGGCAGGTAGTCCGCAATGTCGACCTGAAGATCTCTCGCGGCGAGGTGGTGGGACTGCTGGGGCCGAACGGCGCCGGCAAAACCACCTGCTTCTACATGATCGTGGGACTGGTGCCGCCGGAGACCGGCCACGTGCTGGTGGACGAGACCGATATTACCCGGCTGCCCATGTACCTGCGCGCGCGCAACTACGGCATCAGCTACCTGCCCCAGGAGCCTTCGGTCTTCCGCAAGCTCACGGTCGAGGAAAATATCCTGGCCGTGCTGGAGGCCCAGCCGCTGGGCAACCGCGAGCGCCGCACCCGGGCCGAGCGGCTGATCAACCAGTTGAACCTGGGCCACATCCGCACCACGCTCGGCTACGCGCTCTCCGGCGGCGAGCGCCGCCGCGTTGAGATTGCCCGCTCGCTCTGCATCCAGCCCAGCTTCATCCTGCTGGACGAGCCCTTCAGCGGCATCGATCCCATTGCGGTTCTGGAATTGCAGAAGATCATCTTCGACCTCAAGGCCAGCGGCATCGGCATCCTCATCACCGACCACAACGTGCGGGAAACGCTCAGCGTGACCGACCGCGCCTACATCATCGCCGAGGGCAAAATCATCTTTGCCGGAACGCCGCATGAGCTGGGCAACAACGTGGATGTGCGCCGCCTGTACCTGGGCGAGGGCTTCTCGCTGGGCTGATGCGGGTTCCCTGCCCAGGCTGCGGCGCCGCAAACTGCTGCAGCCGCCTCTGAGATGCACGGCAGCTTCCACATACCGTTGTCAATCCCTAATAAGGTCTAATCCGCAGGGGCGATACCGGTCCGAGATTCCCAATTCGACGATTGCCCAATCCGGAACCACTGTCTTGAAACAAGGCAATTTGCCCTTTAGCCTATTTCTCTTGCGATTACACTTGTAGAGAGTCCAAACAGGGAACGAGTTCCATTTATGGCGCTGCTGCAACCCAAATTGAACCTGAAAGTGTCGCAACGCCAGGTCCTGACTCCGGGCCTGATGCAGATGGTGAGCGTTCTTGCACTGAATAAGCTCGAACTGAAGGAGATGATCGATGCCGAGATGGTGGAAAACCCCGTCCTGGAGGAGATTGATGAATCAGTTCCAATGCTGGATGAGGTCGCCGGCCGCGAGGAACGGCTTGAGCGAAGCGTCGAGGAGCCGCCGGCTCCACCCAAGGATTCTTTTGAAGAGATCGACTTCGGATCTTACTTCAAGGACTATCTTGATCCCGGCTATCGCACGCAGCCGGAGTACGAGGAGAGCGAAAAGCCCTCGTTTGAGAACTTTCTCTCCCAGCCTACGACTCTGTCCGATCACCTGGCGTGGCAACTGGGAGCTCTGAGCCTGGAACCCCGGCTGCACGAGGCGGCCGAGTACGTAATCGGCAACCTGGACGAGGATGGCTACCTGGCCGCCGGCGAGGAAGAACTGGCCGAGGCCTTCAGCCACTTCCAGCAGAGCGCCCCCCCCCAGGACCTGGCCCAGCAACCCCGCCAACAAGAAAATATCCCCGACCTTGAAATCCTGCGGCGCGGCATTGACCTGGTGCAGCATCTTGACCCCGCCGGAGTGGGGGCGCGCGATCTGCGCGAGTGCCTGCTGATCCAGATCGCGGCCCAGCAGCAGGAACTCGCCCATGTTTACGCCGTCAAGGAACCCGAGCCTGAAGAGGACCCGCATCGCGGCTTCCGCGCCGAGGCCGAGGCGCAGTTGGAAGAGCGCAAGCGCAGCATGGTGGTTGCGGCCCTCATTGTGGACAAGCACTTGTCCCTGCTGCAAAAGCGGGACGTAAAAGACCTGGCGCGCGCGGTGCAGGTGAGTCCCGCGGAGGCCGACTCCGGCATCGAATTTATCCGCACCCTCGACCCGCGGCCCGGACGCCTGTACAACCGCGAGCAGACCCGCCTGATCGAGCCCGATGTGGTGTTTATCAAGCGCGGCGGCGAGTGGGTGGTCTCCATGAACGAGGAAGACCTGCCCAGCCTGCGCCTCAGCAGCCGCTACCGCCGTATGCTGGTGGCCGAAGGCACCGATAAAGAGGTCAAGGACTACGTCAAGGAGCGCTTCCGCTCCGCCATGCAGCTGATGCGCAACATCGCCCAGCGCAAGAGCACCATCCTGCGCACCTGCGAAGTGATTGTCCGCCGCCAGCAGGACTTTCTGGAACAGGGCGTCGAGGCCCTGCGGCCCATGATGATCAAGGAAGTAGCCGAAGAGATCGGCGTGCATCCCTCCACGGTCAGCCGCGCCGTGGCCAACAAGTACGCACACACCCCGCAGGGAGTCATCGAGCTGCGCTACTTCTTTACCGAGGGCTCGAACGGCCCCGAGGGCGCCGATACGCCCCTGCCGGTGCTCAAGCGCAAGGTGCGCAAGCTCATCGAGGAGGAAGACGCCAGCCACCCCCTCACCGATGACCAGCTCGCCGCCATGCTGAAGGCCCAGGGCATACAACTGACCCGCCGCACCGTGGCCAAGTACCGCGAAGACATGAACATTCCCTCCACCCACCAGCGCCGCCGCCGCAACCCGTAGCATGGAGCCGCTGCCGTTCTCGTGACCCGGCGGGGTTAACATGATTCGGAGGTTCCAAGAGCATGGAAATCTTCCAGCAGATACCGCCGGACGTGATCAAGATCGTTCTGGTTCTCTTCCTGTCGTTCCTGATCGGGCTGGAGCGGGAAGAGCGCAAGGCCGCCGGCGCGTCTTATTCCTTCGGAGGCGTGCGCACCTTCCCGCTGATTGGCCTCATCGGCTACTCCACGGCGCTGATTTCAGGCCCGCAGATGCTGCCGCTGGCCATCGGCTTCCTGGTCGTCGCCGGATTTCTGCTGGTGTCGTACTGGCACAAGATTTCCACCTCCCAGACCGCCGGCGTCACCACGGAGATGTCGGGCCTGGCCACGTTTCTGGTCGGCGCTCTGGCCTGTTACGGGCATCTGTGGATTGCCACCGCGCTGGGCGTTGCCAGCCTGCTGCTGCTGGACCTGAAGGCCGCCCTTGAAAAGCTGGCCGCGCGCATCGCTCCCAACGAGATTCTTACCTTTGCCAAGTTTCTTCTCCTCAGCGGAGTGATCCTGCCCATCCTGCCCAATGAGGAGTTCGGCCTGTTTCACTTGAACCCGTTCAAGACCTGGCTGGTGGTGGTGGCCATCAGCGCCATCTCCTACGCCAGTTACGTATTGCAGAAAGTGACCAAGGGCCAGGGCGGCATCGTGCTGGCGGCCTTGCTGGGCGGCGCTTATTCCTCCACGGCAACTACCCTGGTGCTGGCGCGGCGGGCCAAGCGCGAGTTGCAGCCGCACCTGTTCGCCGGCGGCATCCTGATCGCCTCCGGCGTCATGTACCTCAGGCTGATCGCGCTCCTGGCTCTGTTCAACCGGCAACTGCTGTTCATGCTGTGGGCGCCATTTCTGGCCCTGGCCGTAGTCACTGTCGGCGGCGGCTGGCTGTGGACGCGCCACGCCGACAAAAACGCGCAGGAAGTGCAGCGGGAAGCGGACCCGAAGAATCCTCTCGAACTGACAACGGCGTTCCTGTTTGCCGCGCTGTTCCTGACCATGCTGATCGTCACCCAGTTGGCCGTCACGTATCTGGGCAAAGGCGGCGTGGACACTCTGGCCGCCATCATGGGCGTCAGCGATGTGGACCCGTTCATCATGGGGCTGACCCAGGCCGCGGGCAAGCTTACGCCCTTGAATGTTGCCGCCGGCGCCATCCTGATCGCCGCCGCCAGCAACAACATCGCGAAAGGCATTTATGCCTACTCGCTCGCCGACCGCAAAACCGGCCGGCAAAGCCTGCTGTTCCTGGCAGCCCTCGCCGCCGCCGGCCTGATTCCCCTGTTCTGGCTGGGTTGGTAAACGGCAGCCCCGCCGACACTTTATGTGGACCATCAACGCGCAACGATTTGGAACGTTTTTGTAGTATGTACAAAATGTGCATATAATGAGGATGCGGGATGGGCTTCGAATGGGACGTTCGTAAGGCGGAAGCCAATTACGAAAAGCATGGTGTCCGTTTCTCAGAGTCGCTTCCGGTATTTGAGGACGATTACGCGATTACGATCGTGGACGACGAGTCTGACCCTAGTGAGCAGCGATTTGTTTCGATGGGAACGGGCGTGAAGGGGCGAGTGCTGGTAGTGGTATACAGCTATCGCGGCGCAAACATCCGCATCATTTCCGCACGGCTGGCGGAGGCGCATGAGCGCAGCCAATACGAGGAACCCAGATGAAACAGAGATACGATTTCAGCCAGGGAAAACGGGGGCGGATCGCCACTCCCGAGCCGGAACCGCGCGGCAAGACGCGCATCACGATCCGGCTGGATGAAGACCTTGTGGATCACTTCCTGAAAGAGGCCGAAGCCACAGGCGGAGCAACAGGCTATCAGACCCTGATCAATGAAGCGCTGCGCCAGCATGTCGAAGGCAAAGCTCCGAAGCTGGCAGACACGCTGCGCCGCATTGTTCGGGAAGAGATGCGGGCGGCAAGCTGACAACAATGCCAAAGTACAGGTCTCAAAAGCGATACCTTGGATTTCAGTGCCATCGCATGAACATATTTTGTTGACAGAGCCGGTTGTTTTTCTCGCTCCCGCCATTCGGCCGCTGCATTGCCTCCCGTAGGGGCAGCTGAAAATCTCCCTCCCTGAACGAGCAATGTACCCATCGGCCAACCGCGGCATTGCCTCCCGTAGGGAGGCCCGAAAATAGCCCAGGATAAAGTCCGCTGTGGCGGACGTAATCCTGGGAAAGCCATCCCATCATGCTGTAGCGCCCCGGAGGGTCGCGTCGAAGCCTTTCATCGGAGCTCATCCGTGTTCATGCGATTGCCCTGCCTTGGACTCCCTTATCGGCGCCAGGACTGGCATTTAAGATGAATACGTGCAGACCATACGAGTAGAGACACCTTCGGCGGAGTACGACGTATTTGCGGGCAGCGGGCTGATTGAGACGCTGGCCCCGCGCATCGAGCGGGCTGTGGGCAAGCTGCCGCGGCGGGTTTTTGTGCTGACTTCGGCCCCCATCTGGGCTTTATGGGGCGAGGCTTTCCTCTCCTCCTTTGCGGACGCGCCTGTGGTTCTCTTTCTGGAGCCCGGCGAGAAGCACAAGACCATGGCCAGCGTGGACAAGCTGCTGCGCCAGATGGCGCGCGCGGGCGCCGATCGCGGCAGCCTGCTGATTGCCTTTGGCGGCGGCATCGTGGGCGACGTGGGCGGCTTTCTGGCCGCCATTTACATGCGCGGCATCTCCTACATTCAGGTGCCCACCACCTTTCTGGCGCAGGTCGATTCCAGCGTAGGCGGCAAGGTGGGCGTCAACCTGCCCGAGGGCAAAAATCTGGTCGGCAACTTCCATCATCCGCGCGCGGTGTTTGCCGATATCGCCGTGCTGGGAACGCTGCCCGAGCGCGAGCTCAAGGCCGGCTTGATGGAGAGCATAAAAGCCGGCATCATCCGCGACCGGGCGCTGCTGCGCTTTATGGAAGAGCACGCGGACCAGGTGCTGGCGCGCGACGCCAAGGCTCTTGAAAAGGTGATTGCCGCCTCCATCCGCATGAAAGCCGGCGTGGTGAACCGCGACGAGCGCGAGAACGGCCTGCGCATGATTCTGAACCTGGGGCACACCGTGGGCCACGCCCTGGAGCAGACCACCGGCTACAAGGTTCTGCTGCACGGCGAGGCGGTGGGCTGGGGCATGATTGCCGCGCTCCATCTGGCCCGCCAGAGGGGCACCATTTCCGCATCGCAGTTCGCCCGGCTTGAGAAAGCGATTCACCTCTACGGCCCGCTGCCGCCCTTGAATCTGCGCCTGGAAAAGGTAGTGGCGGCTACCGGCGGCGACAAGAAAAACGTAGGCGGAGTGAGGCGCTTCGTGCTGCCGGTGGGCATTGGCGACGCGGGCGTGGTGGAAGACGTGGCGCCTTCCGAGCTGGACGCCGCGGTGCGCTACATGCTGGCGCAGGCCGGGGCCACGCGCGCTTAGGACTACAGCAGCAAATCGAATATTCAGACCTCATGTTTCCGGCTGTTCGGCAATGTGCGCGCCCAGTTATCAGACGAGTCCGCATCCGGCTAGTCACTCTGGGGCGGCCTGGGATCGGCATAGACTGAAGAAGCTCAGGATTCTCCGCACACTCCCCCCATGTGCCGGATTGTATGCATGGTTCTGGTGCTGGCTGCACTCTCGGGTAATTCAGCCAACGGTTCGCCGGCTCGTCTGGCGAAGGCGCACAGGACTGCCCCGGCCGCATCGGTCTCCCACTCCCTGCATAAGAAGGCAACTCACGCCACGCCGCAAGCGGTTGGACGCGCGTCCGGCCTGAAGATTCGCCGCGAACTGGCGCACCGCCCGGCCGCAGCCGCCAAACTGAAAAGCCCATCGCGCGTAAAGCCACTTCCTCCCAAGCAGGACAGCGAGAACCAAACCGAACAAGCTGCCATCAGGCCGGCGGCGAACAAAGCCGCAGCGCCGCACCGCCCATCGCGCGCGAAGCAGGCTCCACCCCCGCCAGACAGCGAAAGCCAATCCGAACAAGCTGCCATCAGGCCAGCGGCGAAAAGGGCCGCCACGCTGCACAGAACCCGGCTGGTAGCCGCTCCGCCCATGCGCGGGTCTTACGTCTCCCTGGAGCGGCAAAACGAAAAACTGGAGGCCGAGGGCCTGGAGCGGATCGAGGATGAAACCGATCTTTCCGGGCGCATCGCCCACAAACTGCTGGTCCCCGTGCCGGCTTCGGCGGCGCTCGCCGTCAACGGCAACCTGCCCGTGAACCACCGCTACTGCCGCCCCTGGACGGCGCGCTTTCTTGCCGACCTGGCTCGCATCCACGCGGCCCAGTTTCACCATCCGCTCGAAGTCAGCTCCGCGGTGCGCACCGTGGAGTACCAGAAGCGGCTGATGGAGACCAACGGCAATGCCGCGCCGGCCGAGGGTGACGTCGTGAGCCCGCATCTGACCGGAGCCACCATCGACATTGCCAAGCAGGGCCTGAGCCGGCTGGAAATTTCCTGGATGCGGCGCTGGCTGCTGCCTATGGAAGCCGCCGGCAAAATCGACGTGGAGGAGGAGTTCCAGCAGTCCTGCTTCCACATCACGGTTTATAAGAACTACCTGCCGGCCAGGCCGCTTACCCGGGCCAGCCAGGCAAAGTCCGCGCAGCCGAAGACAGAAACCAGCCCGTCTGCGCGACGCCGGACCCGGCAGTCCACACCGCCATCCGAGGAACCCGCCATGGCTTCCGCGCCCACTTCGCAAGGACTGTAACTGCCCGGCTACCCGTCTCCGGCGCGCGCCAGAAATTATCTACTCCATCTACACCGTTCAAGGGTACAATCGCGGGCAAAGCCGAAAAGAGGCTTCGCGAAAGGCGGAATCATGAGCGATCCTGAAGTTCAATCTGCGCCTGCCCCGGGAGGCACCGGCTTGTCGCAGTTGCAGCGCATCTCCAACATGTTTCTGGAGCCGTCAAAGACCTTTGAAGACATCAAGCTCGGCAACGCCAGTTGGTGGCTGCCGTTTCTGCTGTTTGTCGTGATCGGCACCGGGCTCTGGGCCACGGTCACCGTCAATGTCGGCTGGGATCAGGTTGCCGCGAACAGTATCAAAATGAGCCCCAAGCAGACGGAGCGGATTGAAGCGCTGCCGCCGGAACAGCAGGCAACCGTAAAAAGCAAGGCGGCTGTCGCCCAAAAATGGATCTGGGCCCTGGCGCCGGTTGGGGTGCTGCTGATGAACCTGATCGCCGCGGCCATCCTTCTGGGCACCATCAACTTCGGCTTTGGCGGACGGGCCACCTTTGGAAAAGTGCTGGCGGTGAGTTGGTATGCGGGGTTGCCCGGTCTGATCAAGCTGTGCCTGGGCGCTGCGGGGCTGTGGGCCGGCCTGGCTCCGGAAGCGTTCCTCCCGCAGAATCCAGCCGGAACCAATCTGGGATTCTACCTGACCCCGCCGGACGTATCGATGGGACTTTGGTCGTTATATTCGACCCTCGACATCCTCACCATCTGGACCCTGGTTCTATTCTCGATCGGCCTGGCCAAAGTAGCGGGAACCAAGACGGCAAACGGCTTCTACGCCGTGTTCGGCTGGTGGGCGTTGTCTCTGCTGGTCGGCGTCAGCCTGGCGGCCATCAACAGCTAGAGTTCCGCCGAAATCGAGATCCTTGCCGGGGCTGAAATCACGCGCGACCGTCCGTGGCCGGGGTTCACGACTTGACGCGAGGACACAATGCCGAATCTCTCCAGTGCGACCACATCCCGGCGGACTGCGCTTATATCGCGACCCAAGGCAGCGGCAAGATCTTTGATGGAGACGGTCTGCTTCTTCACCGCCTGAAAAAGATCGAGCCGCGCCGGGGTGAGAAGCCGAACCATCTCCGCCGGGCTTTCAAACGTGATCCCCTTGGATGGCGGAACCCTTCGCCCTTCGTCCATGGCTTTGGCTCGCGCTTTGGCGCGTTTCGCCCAACCCTCAAAACCATCGGTATGGATCGTTGTCGTCATAATTCCCTCCGCCTTCTCAGCTTTTCAACCTCTGTAATGAAGAGGTCATAAATCGTGCTATATGGGGCTGGTTCAATGATTTCCTTGGTCCCCGCAAAATGACGATGCGGCTGTCCGTGTGCCGTATCGTAGCCGAAAACCCGCCCATTATCGCCCGAGTACAAATGAAAATTGATAAAAGCAAGGTTGTAGCGGACTACATTGCCCTCTGCGTCTTCCCACATTTCTTCGCGAATCAAACCTTCCCCAGCGGCACATCGGAGGATGGCGATCTCATCGGTCACTTTGACGGGCTTGCCGGATTGAACGGCTTTCTTTCTCGCCGCGGTCATGGATGGATCATAGCACAGGTGAGATATTTAATATCTTACCTGCAGGGCACTCCCCCTATTTGAATTCCACCCAAATGCAAAGAGCGCGAATCCATTGGGGATTCGCGCTCATTATTTTTACCGAAAATTGTCTGAGCTACTCCGTCCAGCGGCGCATGATCAGCGTGGCGTTGATGCCGCCAAAGCCGAACGAGTTCGACAGGGCAATATCGAAGTTGTGCGCGATGGCCTTGTTGGGCACGTAATCCAGCTTGCACTCCGGATCGATATTTTCCAGGTTGATGGTCGGCGGAATCTGCTGGTTGACCAGCGCCAGCACGGAGATTCCCGCCTCAAGTCCGCCCGCGCCGCCCAGCAGGTGGCCGGTCATGGACTTGGTGCCGCTGATCTTGAGCTTGTGGCTGAGAGCGTGCTCGCCAAACACCAGCTCAATCGCCCGCGATTCGTTGCCGTCGGCCTGCGTCGAGGTGGCGTGCGCGTTGATGTAGCCAACGTCTTCCGGCTTGATGCCGGCGTCCTTGAGGGCAGTGCGCATGGAACGCTGGGCTCCGGCGCCATCGGGGGCGACCGCGGTCATGTGATAGGCGTCCGCGCTCATGCCGTAGCCAATGATTTCAGCCAGAATCTTTGCGCCGCGCGCCCTGGCAAACTCCAGCTCTTCCAGAATGAGAATGCCGGCGCCCTCGCCAATCACAAATCCGTCGCGATCCTTGTCAAAGGGGCGGCTGGCGCGGGTGGGTTCGTCGTTGCGCGTGGAGAGCGCGCGCATGGAGGCAAAACCGCCCACGGAAAGCGCGGTCACGGAGGCTTCTGCGCCGCCGGCAATCATCACGTCCGCATCGCCGTGCATGATCATGCGCGCCGCGTCGCCGATGGAGTTGGCGCTGGTGGCGCAGGCCGTGGCCGTGGCTGAAATCGGCCCCTTGGCGCCGTAGCGGATGCTGATTTGCCCGGCGGCCATGTTCACGATCACCGCGGGAATGAAGAAGGGCGAGATCTTGCGCGGGCCGCCTGCCAGAAGGTTGGAGTGCTCGCGCTCGATGATCTCAAATCCGCCAATGCCGGAGCCGATGAAGACGCCGACCCGGTCGGCAATCTCCTCGGTAATCTGCAGGCCCGACTGGGCCATGGCTTCCTGCACGGCGGCAAACGCAAAATGGATGAACCGCCCCATCTTGCGGGACTCTTTTTTGTCCACGAAGTCGAGCGGGTCAAAATTCTTGACCTCGGCGGCAAAGGTGACCGGGAAGCCGGTGGTATCGAAGCCATGAATAGGCCCCATGCCACTGGCGCCGGCCAAAAGCTGACGCCACACCTCGGGAGCGGTGTTGCCCACACCGCACACCAGCCCCAGGCCGGTGATGACGACTCGGCGGGTCAAAGGCTACTTGCCGCCTTTCGTGTTCTTCTCGTTCTTTTCGATGTAGTCGACCGCGTCCTTGACGGTCTTGATCTTCTCGGCGTCTTCGTCGGGAATCTCCAGGTCGAAGGCCTCTTCGAACTGCATTACCAGTTCAACCACGTCCAGGGAATCCGCACCGAGATCCTCCTGAAAGCTAGCGCCGGGAGTCACTTCGGCTTCATCCACCTGCAACTGCTCGACGATGATCTGCTTGACTTTCTCTTCTACGGCCATGCGTGCTTCTCCTCGTTTGTTTCAGAACTTGAGAGTCATTCCGGGGCTGAAGTTCAATCCGGCTCCGCTTGCCTACGATAACGGTCCGTGGCAGGGAAACACAACCACTGCACAGAAAAAAATGCGCATGGCCCCGAAACTCCAAGTCTACCGGGCGGGATTGGGTGTGTAAAGGAGGGAACGGAGATCGGCAATCGGGGGTAACGAATGAGGGAATAGGGAACAGGGAACCAGGAGCAGAAAAGCCGCGGAATTTGGCGGAAAATACACAGCCAAGAGGCGTACATTAGGCGAAGCAGGGGAAGGGATGTGCGATGCAATCTTTGATTGCCGTAGTGGTTGCCGCCTTTGTGGGAATTTTGGTGGGCTTCTGGCTTCGCACCGCATCGGCGAAGGCCGAAAAGGCGCAGTTGGAGCGCCACGCCCAGGATCTGGCGGGTGAATTGGGTGCAGTGCGGGCAGAACTGGCCGAGAGTCAGGCTCAGTCAGCGGCGCGGGCGGGGTTTGAGTCGCTGGCCGCCGAGCGGACAAAGACGATAGAGCAGTTGACCGCGGAACGGGAAGGCTTGCGCCAGGAGTTAAAGGCAGAATCCGACGCGGCGCGCACACTGACCGCGCGCATAAGCCAACTGGAAGCCGACCTCAAGAACGAACGCCAGAATCTGGAGGAGAAGCTGGCCTTGCTGGAGAACGCCAAGCAGGCGCTGGCCCACCAGTTCGAGGCGCTGGCCGCCGACATTCTGGAGAAAAAATCCAAGAGCTTTTCCGAAGGCAGCCAGAAGGAACTGGGAACGCTGCTGACGCCGCTGCGCGACCAGATCAAGGAGTTCCGCGAGAAGGTGGAGCAGGCGCAGACCGACTCAAAGACCGGCGTCACCAAGCTGGAAACGCTGATTGGCACGCTGGGCGGGCTGAACCAGCAGTTGAGCGAGGAAGCCAGAAACCTGACCACGGCGCTGCGCGGCTCGTCCAAGGCGCAGGGCGACTGGGGCGAACTGATTGTGCGCAATCTGCTGGAGAAGGCAGGCCTGCGCGAGGGCGAGCAGTTCCGCGTGCAGGAGACGTTTGACGCGGCTTCTGGCGATGGCGACGAGAGACAAAAAAAGGCGCGTCCGGACGTGATTGTGAACCTGCCGGGCGGGCGTCATCTGGTTATCGACTCGAAGGTTTCACTCAACGCTTACACCGACTCAGTGAATGCGGCAACGGAAGAGGAACGCAAGGCCGCGGTAAAGCGGCATTTGGCCAGCGTGCGCAGCCACGTGGATGAACTGGCGGAGCGGCGGTATCACAAGCTGGGAGCGCTGGAAACACCCGACTTTGTGGTGATGTTTGTGCCCATTGAGCCGGCGTTCCTGGTGGCGCTGCATGAAGACGAGGCGTTGTGGCGCTACGCCTATGAAAAAGAAGTTCTGCTGGTGGGGCCAACGACACTGCTGTTCGTAATCCGTATTGTGGATAACCTTTGGCAGCAGGAGTTACAGGCGCGCAGCGTGCAGGATGTTATGAATCGCGGGGCTGAGTTATATGACAAGTTTGTTGGTTTCGTAAGCGATCTGGAAGCGGTGGGAAAGAGCCTGCGCGGCGCCGATGCCAGTTACAGCAATGCCATGAAGAAGCTGAGCGAGGGCCGCGGCAATCTGATTCGGCAGGTGGAGATGCTGAAGGGACTGGGCGTGCGCACCGGGAAGTCCCTGCCCAGGAATCTGCTTGATACGGCTGGGGCGGAGGAGAGTGAACTGGCGCTGGCGGCAGGCGAAGCGAAAGACGAGCAGTAGAGACAAAACTGCCCCGACACACCTGCGGCCACAGAGTGGCCCGGGCGCGGGGAGATTGCCAAAGGCGAAGATCCGGTGCTGTGGTGCAGCTACAGCACCAACTTAAGGCGCGTCATTTATCGCGTTTTAGCGTTACTTCCATGCCAGGGAAGTCTCCGCCATCGGACTTCGTGCTGAGTTTGATTTCATCGCCGCTTTCGCTCAGCGTACCCTCGCTCGACATGGTCATGCCGTTGAACGAAATCTTGAATGAAATCTTGTTTCCGTCAACCTTGCCGTCGGAGATTTCAATGGTATCGCCCTGAGGCCCCTGCGAACTGCCCGTGAGCTTTGCCCCGTCCTGCTTGAAGGTATAGCCAAGCGTCACGCTTCCACCATCGGGCGTTGACATTTGGCCTTTCCAGGAACCCGTCACATCGGCGGCGTGCACCTTTGAGACACCCAGCGTCAACACCAGAGCGGCGCACACATAGAGTAGTTTTCTCACAGCGGTTTCTCCTTCTGCTTCGATTGACTCAACATCATAGCGGAGAAAGAGGAGACGGTACGAAAAGATTTGTAACGGCGAATCGAATGATTTGTAACGGGTTTTGTAACGCCGCGAATTGGCTTGAACTCACAGGGCGGCAAAGGCCTGTCGCAGCCGTTTCCAGGTGGTCGGCAAATCTTCCGGCAGAACGCGGGTCTGGGCTACGGTGGTCATGAAGTTGGTGTCGCCCAGCCAGCGCGGCATGGCGTGCAGATGCAGATGTTCGGCAACGCCTGCTCCGCCGGCCTGCCCCAGGTTCATTCCAAAATTGTAGCCGTGGGGGCGGTACAGGCGCTCGAGCGCCTTCTCGGTAAGCTGGGCCAGATCCATCAGTTCGTGAGCCGCCTCAACGGGCAGCTTGGCCAGCCGGTCCAGGTGTGCGTAGGGCATCGCCATCACGTGGCCTGAGGTGTAAGGGAACGCGTTGAGGCAGATGAAGCAATGCTTGCCGCGCAGGATGAGGCCGCCGGCGGCTTCAGCCTGGTCCGCGCTCATTCCATGGGCAATGGCGTAGTCGATGGAGGCCATGAGATTGCAGAAAACGCAGCCCAGGTCGCCGGGCCAGCCAGCCAGGGCAGCCGGAACGCCAGGCCGGGCAGCGCCATCCGCCGCGGTAACGTAGGCAAAGCGCCAGGGAGTCCAGAGTTGATCCATAAAAGATGTCCGCCGGGATAAGTATAGAGGGTGATTGGCGATGCGGCGCGCCGCAGGCCGGAATTCGCCGCTGCCGGGCTGCTTCCGGCACGCTGTTGCATTGACCTGAGTTGCCGCGGTTGCTACACTTGTGAGCGTAGCTTGCTGCGCGGATTCCAGCAGCGAGTTGCGGCCGCCCTCCAGCAAGCCATTGCCTGCGGGGTGTTTCCCACGGAGACCAGTCGCTCTACTCCAGCACATCAGGCTGGCGGGGCTGTCCCTCGTGAAAACACTGCGTCATGACACATGGTTCGCGCCGGAGACACGGTCTTGAAGGCCTCTCCGCCGGCGGCAATCGCGGCATGAGAGCCTCTCCCAGCGGCAAGTCCTATTTCGTCGCAGGAGCAAAGAATTCCGGAGCTGGCAGTGATGGCAAACGTCCTCAATCCCGAAACCGAGAGTATAACCCTGAACACCGAATTGGAAACCCCAACCCTTGAACCTGCGACGGAGCTTGTGCAGCCGCCGTGCGAATCCACGTCCAACCCAGAGACCGCAGCAGTTGTTGAAGTACCCGCGCTGGACGCCGATGCCCTAACCGAGCCTGTAGCCGAGGCCGCCCCTGTGGAAGCCGCGAAAGTGGAAGCCGCAGTGGAGGCAGCGCCTGTAGCCGAAGCCGTAGCCGTGGCCGAACCTGTGGTGGAAGCCGCAGCAGTGACCGCGCTTGTGGCCGAGCCCGTAGCGGAAGTCGCAGCCCAGGCTGAGCCTGTTGCCGCGGCGCCGGCGCACGAAAAGACGCCCGAGCACGGACTTGAGTCCATGGATGACTTCTCTGCCGCTTTGGCGGCGTTTGAACGGGAGCAGGCCGCTGAGGCAGCTGCCGTTGAAGCCTACGGCGACAAGATTGTCTCCGGCACCGTGCTCAAGCAGACGGAAAAGCACCTGGTGGTCGATGTGGGTCTGAAGTCCGAGGGCCTGGTGCCCCTGGAGCAGGTTCTGGATCACACCGGCGCAGTCAAGTTCCAGCCCGGCGACGTCATCGAAGTGGTGATTGAGCGCGAGGAGCCGGAAGGCGGTTACCTGGTCAGCTACGAGCGGGCACAGCGCCTGCGCGTGTGGGACGTGATCGAGAAGGCGGCGGCCGACAAGACCCCCGTCATGGGCACCGTGGTAAGCCGCGTCAAGGGCGGTTTGACCGTGGATATCGGGCTCAAGGCATTTTTGCCGGGCTCGCAGCTTGAGATTCGGCCGGTCCGCAACCTGGACGGCTATCTCGGCCAGCAGATTGAAGTGCGGGTCATCAAGCTGAACAAGAAGCGCGGCAATGTTGTGGTCAGCCGCAAGGAAATCCTGGAAGAAGAGCAGACCGTCAAGCGCTCCACCACGCTGGAGCAGTTGGGCGAGGGCGCCGTGCTCACCGGCACGGTGAAGAACCTGACCGACTACGGCGCGTTCGTCGACCTGGGCGGCATCGATGGTCTGCTGCACATTACCGACATGAGCTGGGGACGTTTGACGCACCCCCGCGATCTGGTCAATGTGGGCGACGAGATCCAGGTGAAGGTTCTCAAGTTCGACAAGGACAAGCAGCGGGTTTCGCTGGGCTTCAAGCAGTTGACGCCCGATCCGTGGCTCGATGCCACCGAGCGCTACCCGGTGGGCGCACACGTCCATGGCCGCGTTCTTTCCGTCACCGACTACGGTGCGTTCGTTGAGCTGGAACAGGGCATTGAAGGCCTGGTTCACCTCTCTGAGATGACCTGGTCCAAGCGCCTCAAGCATCCCTCCAAGCTGGTCAAGCCGGGCGATGAAGTCGAGACCGTTGTGTTGAGCGTGAATCCGGCCGACCGCCGCATTTCGCTGGGCATGAAGCAGTTGCTCGACAATCCCTGGGAGAACCTGACCGAGCGTTATCCTGCCGGAACCGTGGTCGAAGGCCGCGTCCGCAACCTCACCGACTTTGGCGCCTTCATTGAGATTGAAGACGGCATCGACGGCCTGGTGCACGTCTCCAACCTGAGCTGGACCAAGCGCGTCAAGCACCCCTCTGAGATCGTCAAGAAGGGCGAAAAGGTCAAGGCAGTCGTTCTCGGCGTCGAGCCGCAGAACCGCCGTCTCAGCCTGGGCATCAAGCAGTTGCAGCCCGACGTGTGGGAGAGCTTCTTTGCCGCGCATCGCGTAGGCGATGTGGTTCACGGCAAGGTTCTGCGCACCGCGCAGTTCGGCGCATTTGTCGAGATCGCGGAGGGCGTGGAAGGTTTGTGCCACATCTCCGAGGCCGGCGACGAAGGCGGCGGACCGTCCAAGCTGGAAACCGGCCTGGAGCACGAGTTCAAGATCATCAAGATCAACGTGGAAGAGAAAAAGGTAGGCTTGAGCCTGCGCGCAGTCAATGGCCAGGAAGCCAGCCGCGCCCAGGTCGAGAGCTACAAGACGGAAGGCCACAAGCATCCCGTCTCCAGCTCCACCACGACCCTTGGCGACCTGATCAACTGGAAGAGCGAGCGCTAAGCCCGGCTCCTCTCAAAGCAAAACAGAACGGCCACCCGCAAGGGTGGCCGTTTTGCGTATGGGCGGTTTGCTCTTTTCAGACTGCTCTCCGCCGCTCGATCTGCACCTCGCTCGGCGTCACGGCCTGCTCTTCAAACACGATCAGCGTGTTCTCCGCGCGCAGCCAGTTTTTGGGCAGGTGATAGTACTGCTGGGTTGGCTGGCCGTTGGTTCCGGGGCTGACGATGAGCCAGTGGCGGCCCACGCCGTGACCGTTCAGGAACAGCATTCCCTTCCCCAGGCCCTGGGCATTGAGCCGGAAATCGGCATCCTCCGCCAGCGTCTTTGGAGAAAGAGGAAACTCGCTCTTATACCAGCAAAGGGTTTGCGCAGCCTTCATGCCGGTCCACGCAACGGACGCGCTCTTCTCTACAAGCTTTGCCTTTTCCCCGGCCAGGTACGGAATCATCTCCCAACCTTTCACCGGCGCGCCGTTCAGCTCGACGCCTTCCCAAATGCCCTTGCGCTCAAAGTTCATCGGGCTGTCGATCATCCAGTCGCCCTTGATCATGCCCACCGCGGTGGCCAGAATATCCAGCCGGTGCCTGCCCGCCGCCACATCCGCCAACTTGAATGCGTGGCGATAGCCGTCGTAGTGCGGCTTGTGATGATTCATGTACACGCGCGGATGCGCCGGGTCGTCCGGCGTAATCGGCCCGCGGTCTTCCTTCAGCGGAGCCACGCTCTCGCCGGCCAGAGTGCCGTCGAGATAGACGTAGAAGTAGTCGCCGCCATAGGGAATCAGCAACTCCTGCGTCCCTGCCGCCGCGACATCAATCGCCGCACTGTACCAGCAATAATCCGTGTGGTCCTTGGTCAGCAGCAGTTGCTCCGTGGGCTGCTCGGCGCGAATCACCTCGCGGCTGCGCCCGGCGGGCATGGGCTCCTGCCAGGCGTGCCACTGCATCGAAGCACTCTCCACCTTTTTCCACGCCGGCGGATTCCACGCGGCCTCGATCCTCTGATGCAACTCCTCGGAATCGAAGACCGTCTTCCCTTCCGGGTCGACGATCTGTGCGCTCACCGCACGCGCAGTTGCCATGTTGGCGTTCGGCGGGTAATTCAAAATCAGCACCAGTTCCCTGCCGTTCAGCTTCCACGCCGTGCGCTGCGCGCCCTCGGCCGTAACGGTTGCCGTGCGCTCGCCCTTCATCAAATACTCTTCGTGCGCCAGCAGCGTCTTGTGCAAGTGGCTGAGATAGACGCCCTTGAAAGTTGGCCGTCCGAACTCGTCCAGCGGCGCATGAAAATCGTAACTGGTGGTTTGCAGGTACATGCTGGTCCTGGCAAAGTTGGTGCCGCCATGCCACATGTAGTAGTTCCAGCCGGCTCCGCCGTTGGCCAGGAAAACGAGAATGCCCAGAGCCAGGGCGCGGGGATCGTGATCGCGGTCCGCGGGCCGCGTCTCTCCCCAAATTTCGTACCAGGCCGGATAAAGCTCGGTCCAGAGCAGCGGGTCGTGGTTGTTCTTCGCGCGGAAATCCTTGATGCGCTGCGGAGAGATTTCACCGCCGTTCAGCGTGGCGATCGGTCCCTCGGACGCGCCTTCGCACATGGTGGTCGGCACATCGGCAAAGCCCACGCGTTTGGCCAGCGCGGCCATCCATTCCAGGTACTGCTGGCCCTCTGCGCCGTAGCGCGCGGCCACGTTCGCGTATTCGTTTTCAACCTGGACCAGGATCACCGGCCCGCCGCGCGTGGCCAGATGCGGATTGACCTCGACGGCCAGCCGCTCAAAGAATTTTTCCACCCGCTTCAGGTACGGCGTATTCATAGTGCGCATGGTAATGCCCGGTTCGTCGCGCAGATAGGGTGGGAACCCTCCATAGTTCCACTCCGCGCAGCAATACGGCCCGGAGCGCAAAAAGACCTGCAAGCCGCGCTCGCCGCACAGCGTGAGGAAGTGGCCCAGGTCGCGGTCGCCTGTGAAGTCGTAGACATCGCGCGAGGTCTCATGGAAGTTCCAGAAGACATACGCGGCAATGCCGTTGAGGCCGAGTTCCTTGCTGCGGTCCAGCAGCGCCGGCCACATGGCGCGCGTGGAGCGAGCATAATGCATTTCGCCGGCAATGAGCAGTTCGCGCTTGCCGTGAACCAGAAGCGAGCGGCTATCGAAGCTGACGGCGGCAGTGGAACTTTTGCCTGCCGCGCCGCTTGAAAGCGGATGAGCCCACAGGCGCTGCCCGGCAACGATTGCCGCGCCCGCGCCTTTCAAAAATGCACGCCGCGCAAAACCGGACTGGTCCTCACTCATGAAAAAGCCTCCTGTGTATGCGGACAGCGCGGCCGCACATTGAGAGGCCTGCGCGAGCGCGTTTCCGTTGACGGATTATCCTATCAGGCGAACTCTAAAGCATGGGGAAGACTGCGCTCAGACAGCATCCTGCGGCGGGCGCGAGGCCAGGAAAAAAACGATGCCCAGCGCGGCAAGAATGCAGAGGAGCGCGAAGAGAAAGGCGCTGGAATAACCGAAGAGCCCGATGACCGCGCCGGCTGTCGGGCCGACCAGAAAAAAGCTGACATCGGCAAAGGCGGTGAAGACGCCCAGCGCGGTGCCGCGGTTGTTTTCCGTGACGCGGTTGACCGCTTCCACGCCCAGCGCGGGAAAGACCAGCGAGAAGCCCAGCCCGGCCAGCGATGCGCCGGCGAACGCCACCCACGGGGAGGGCGCGCCCCACAGGATAATCATGCTGAGCGACTCCACCACCAGGCAGCCCTTGGCCACCGGATAGCCGCCGAAGTGGCTGATGGTTTGAATGAAGAACAGCCGCGCCACGATAAACGCCACGCCAAAGCCGGTAAGGCACAGGGCTGCGCCGCCCCAGTGGCGGCTGGCGTAGAAAAGCGTGACAAATGTGACCAGAACGCTGTAACCCACGCTGCCCAGCGCCAGCCCCATGCCGTGCGGCGCCACGCGGCCCAGCACATGGCTGAAGGGTAGATGCTCGCCGGGGGTGATGGGAACCGGGCTTTTGCGCGCGGCCAGAACCAGGCTGAAGGCGCCCACAACGATGGTGAGCAGGCCAATCGCGGCCAGTCCCCACTGCTGGTCAAGAACCACGCCCAGCGGCGCGCCCAGGGCCATGGCGCCGTAGGTGCTGATGCCGTTGAAGGAGATGACCTTGGCGGTGTGCTCGGGGCCGGCGCTGGTAATGCCCCACAGCGTGGAGCCGGTGGACCCGAGGCTCTCTCCAATGCCCAGCACCAGGCGGCTGGCAATCAGGCTGGTGAAGCTGAGCCAGTGGATGCCGTGCAGCAAGCCCGCGGCCACCAGCAGCCCGCCGCTGACGGTGCAGGCCGCCATGCCCCAGATTACGGAGACCTTGGCCCCGGCGCGGTCTGAGATGCGCCCGGCCCAGGGACGGCTGGCCAGCGTGGAGATGTACTGGATGCTGATGACCAATCCCGCCAGCGCCGCGCTGTAGCCCATCTTGAGGTGGACGTACGGCGGCAGAACGGCCAGCGGCAGGCCGATGGACAGGTAGCAGATAAAAGTGAAGTAGACAAAGCCGACGATGTGCCGCGTGCTGCCGCGGTCAATGGCGGACGGTACGGTTTCGTCGATCGGCGTGAAAGAACTCATCAAGAAGTGGGAATAGCTCCAATAGTGATGGGACACTTCAATTCTATTGGATTCCGCGGGCGCGCACACGCTTCCGCCTGGCGTGGAGATCGCGCAGAACCGCAAGGACTACGAGCAATTGCTCAAGCATCTGGCGCTGGCGGCCCGGTGAATCCAGGCTCAAACGCCGTACTATAAATAAGCTGAGTTCATGGGCTCAACCTTTCCCATGGAACACTTCGGCGGCAGGGCCGCGCGCGCTGATAGCGAGGCGGAAATCGGCCAGTTGCGCGCCCCGGGCACCGCCGCCAGGGGGTATCATCCTTCGATGAGCGAGATCGAGACAAAGTCGCTTCCTGAAAACGCCTACCTGCCGCTGAAACCCGGCGAGTCCTACACCCCCTTCGTTCCCGCGGAAGCCAGGCTGCCGGAACTTACCGTGCGCTCCATCTTCTGGGGCGTTGTGTTTTGCGTAATTTTCTCGGTGGCGTCGGCCTACTCCGGGCTGAAGGTGGGCCAGGGGATGGAGGCGGCCATTCCCATCTCCATTCTGGCCATCGGCCTGGCGCGCATCTACGGGCGGCGCACCAGCCTGCTTGAAAATGTCATCATCACCGGCATTGGCGCGGCCTCAGGCAGCGTGGTGGCCGGCGCCATCTTCACCATTCCCGCGCTCTACATTCTCCATCTCGACCCGCACCCGGTACAGACCATCTTCATCTGCCTGGCGGGCGGCTGCCTGGGCGTGTTGTTCCTGATCCCGCTGCGCCGCTACTTTGCAAGCGAGATGCACGGCCAACTGCCTTTTCCCGAGGCCACCGCCATCACCGAAGTGCTGGTCACCGGCGAACAGGGCGGCTCGCAGGCCAAACTGCTGCTGCAGGCCACCGCCCTCGCCGGCGTGTACGACTTTCTAGTCACCACCTTTCACGTGTGGAGAGAGTATCTCGACTTCCAGTTTGTGCCGGTGATCCGCTCTCTCGCCGTGAAGGGCCGGATGGTCTTCAGCTTTGACGCCATCGGCTTCATCATGGGCCTGGGCTATGTGATGGGCCTGCGCAGTTCCATGGTCTTTTGCGCGGGCAGCATTCTCACCAGCTTTGTGCTGGTCCCGACGATCTGGTTCATCGGCAGCCACACGGACATCGCCCTGTATCCGGCCATGATGCCCATCTCCAAGATGACCGCGGTGGAGATCTATCGCAACTACGTGCGCTTCATCGGCGTGGGCGCCATCACCACGGCCGGCATCATCGGCATTCTCAAATCGCTGCGCGTGGTGGCCGGATCGTTCGGCATCGCGCTGCACGCCTTCCGTCACGGCGAGGCGCCGCACACGGAGCGCACCGACCGCGATATACCGGTGCTCTCGCTGCTGCTGGGCGTCATTGCCGGAGCCATCTGCGTGGCCATCTTCTTCGGCCGCCTTCAAGTCTCGTGGACGGTGCTGGCCCTGGGCCTGGTGCTGACGCTGCTGTTCGCGTTCTTCTTCACCTCGGTGGCCGCCAATGCCATCGCCACCACGGCCAACAATCCCGCCTCCGGCATGACCATGCTCACCATCATCATCTCCGCGGTGGTGCTGCTGCGCTTTGGCCTTTCTGGCGACACGGGCATGTTCTTCGTGATGGCCATTGCGGGCATGGTCTGCACCGCCCTGTGCGTCTCCGGACAGTTCATCACCGACCTGAAGGCCGGCTACTGGCTCGGCTCCACGCCCGCGGCGCAGGAGAAGGTCAAGTTCATCGGCGTCATTGCCGCGGCCATCACTGCTGGACTCACCATCATCCTGTTGGCCCACGTTTACCAGTTCGGCGAAGCCGCGCCGGGAGACACGCGCCAGATTCTTGCCGCGCCGCAGGCTTCCATCATGAAGGCCCTGGTGGTGGGATTCATGAACAACCAGCCGGTCGCCTATATTCTGTTCGGCATCGGCGCCATGGTGACCATCGTCGTGGAGATGCTGGGCAAGTCTTCGATGGTCTTCGCCCTGGGCATCTACCTGCCGCTGGGGCTCACCTCGCCGGTGCTGGCCGGCGGCATCATGTCGCACCTCATCAACCGGCGCTCCGAGAAGACCGGCGGCGAGCAGGGTGGCAGGATTCGCGAGCGCGGCGTCATCATCGCCTCCGGGCTCATGGCGGGCGGCGCGCTGGGTGGCGTGCTGGGCGCATCGTTGCGGCTGTTCCCCTGGTATCGCGAAGACCTGATCCAGACGCCGTTTTACCTGAACGATCCGGTCTCGCAGTCGGTTTCCATCCTACTGTTTGCGGGCCTCTGTCTTTATGTGTGGATCTATTCCGTGAAAAAGGAGAAGGTATAAATCATGGACCAAGCAGACAAGTATATTGCTGACGCTGTTCTAGGAATCGACACGCTGTGGGGCGGCGACGTGCTGTGTCCCTCCGGCGTGGGCCGCTTCATTGCCGACAGTTGGTTCTCCGATGAGCCGCTGCCCGCCGCTTACACGCATCCGGCCGCGGCGCGGCTGCGGGAGTGCGGAGGCGTCGCCGGCAAAAGTGTCGATCGCGAAGCCGTGGAAGAGTACCTGCGCGCGGTCGATCTTCCCCAGGCCATCGCCGGACTGCGCAACGAAGCCCTTGGCATGGGCGCGCTGCGCAAAAATTATCTGAACGGAATGGCGGTGTGCCTTGAGACCATGTGGGACCTGGCGATGGAGGTCCTCGGCAAGGGCGACCCGGTGCCCTACGCCCGCTCCGTCGAGGCCTCGACCGCCAAGCCGCCTGAGCCCTCCCAGCCCGAGAAGAAGCGCGACCGCGTGGCCGAGTTGCTGGGCCGCGCCGGATACGCCTCGTCCGCCGGCGGGTTGCTGGAGGCAGTGGATATCTGGCGCAGCGAGCGCGTGGTTCCCATGGCCAGCGTGCGCGCGCTGGGCCAGGCCGTGATTGCGCATTTTGACAATCTCAGCGCCAAAAACCTGCTGCCGTATCTTCCCCCGGAACTGGCTCGCGTGCCGCGCGCGAACATCGACTTCCTGCCCATCAAGGACGCCTGGTTTTCCGGCTCCATGAACTACCTGGGCCGGGCGCGCAACCCCGACGGCACACCGCAATACGAAGCCACCTACGAGATCAATGCTTCGTTACAGATGTCGTATCCGGAGTTTGAGCAACTCGTAAGCCACGAGGTTGTGCCCGGACACGTGACCACATTCGCCTACCTGCAGGACTTGTACGTTCGCGGCAGGGCCGGCTTTGAAGCTACGGTTCTCACCATGAACACGCGCGCCGCCACGCTGTTCGAGGGGCTCGCCAACAATGCGATGCTCATCGCCTATGGCGTGACCGAAGTCGACCAGTTGCCGGATGAAGACCTGCAGATCGGACTGCTGCTGGCCCTGTTGCAGGACGATGCCAAGAACCAGTCGTCCTATCTGACCTGGGGCGAAAAACGGCCGCAGCCGGAAGTGGCGATCGCGCTGCGCCGCGATTTTCTGGTCACCGAAGAACGCGCCGATAAGTTGTCCGGCGCATGGGGACGGCATCCCCTGCTGGGCCGCATGTATCTGCCGGCCTACCGCTCCGGCACGGAAAAGGTGGCGGAACTGCGGCGCACATTCCCTGCGGACAAGGTGCTGCCCGCCATTTACGGATGCGACGGATTGGTCGACATTCAGACGGTCGATCAGATCCTGAAAGGCTAGATAAACCTGTTTTGAAAGGGCACGGCTTTAGCCGTGCCGCAGAGTGCCCAATAAAACCGCGGGTTTTAGCCCCAGAGGGACGCTTTGCACGGACCAAATCGTGTTTATGAGATGGCCTCTAGAATAGAACCATGCCGGGATTTCACGTGGAGCACTTCGGATGCAGGGCGGCGCGCGCGGATGGCGAGGCGGTAAGCGGCCGTTTGTGCGCCGCCGGGCACAGCCCGCAGCAGTCCACGGAAGCCGATGTGGTCATCGTCAACACCTGCAGCGTCACCGCCGAGGCCGACCGGGCAGCGCGCGCCTTTATCCGCCGCACCCACCGGCTGAATCCCGCCGCGCAGATCGTGGTCACCGGCTGCTATGCGCAGCGCGCGCCGGAGGAACTGGCCGGGCTGGCCGGCGTCGCCGCCGTGGTGGGCAACAGCCACAAGGCGCTGGCCCCGGAGATCATTCTGGGCCTCGCGCGCAATCCGGCCGGCGCGAATCCTGTTCCCTTGGTGAGCGTGCAGTCGTTGCTGACCGGCGGCGCGCCCATCTGGGCAGACGACCGCTTTGCCCACTCCTTTATCGAGGAGGTGCAGCTCACCCCCGGCCTGCAAACCCGCCCCAATCTCAAAATTCAGGAGGGCTGCGGAAACCGCTGCACGTTTTGCGTGATTCCCACCACGCGCGGAGCGTCCAAGAGCCTGCCCGCGGCCGGCATCCTGCGGCAGGTGGAGGGCTTTGTGGCCGCCGGAGGCAACGAACTGGTGCTCTCCGGAATCAACCTGGGCCGCTGGGGACGCGATCTTGCGGCATCTCTTCAAGAGGATGCGGAAACCCCGCGGTCGCTCGCCGCCCTGGTGCGGCAAATCTTCGCCGCGACTGCCCTGCCCCGCCTGCGCCTCAGCTCCATTGAGCCAATGGACTGGGACGCCGGACTCATCGCCTTGATGGCGGAGTTTGGCGGCTCGCAGTCGGCGGGTTCTGGCCGCCTGGCGCGCCACGCGCATCTGCCCCTGCAGTCGGGCTCGGACGCCGTGCTGCGGCGCATGCACCGCCGTTACCGCCCCTGGCATTACCAGGAAAAAGTACAGGCGCTTGTCCAGGCAGCCGGGCCGGAGCTGACCCTGGGCGCGGACGTCATGGTGGGCTTTCCGGGCGAGACAGACGCCGAATTCGAAGAGACGCTGGCGCTGGTCCGCGCGCTTCCCTTCGGCTATCTGCACCTGTTTCCGTTTTCGCCGCGGCCGGGAACGCCGGGATGGGCTTTGCATAGCGCAGCTCCGGTTCCGCCGCCCGTAGTGGATGAGCGTATGTCTGCCCTCCGCGCCCTGGCCGCGGAAAAAAGTGAAGCCCACCGCAGGCGCTTCATAGGCCGCGAACTGGATGCCATTACGCTGCACACGCCGGCGGCGCTGGCAGGCCGCGGCTGCACCGCCGCGCTGACGGAGAACTTTCTGCCTGTCGAGATTGCCGGCCTGTTGCCAGCCAACCAGTTGCTGCGGGTGCGGATGAGCGGGTTGAACGCCGAGGGGGCGCTGCAGGCTACGGGCTTGACCCCGCAATAAGTCCTTGTTTAGTCAAGCCTAGCCAATGCTATACTTAGCGTGCGTTCGTGCGTCCGCGGCGCTTCGGGAACACCCCGGAGGCGGACAACAGCGACATTTGGAGGAGCATCATCGCACTCGACAAACGTTCGGCTAAGTCCTTTATCCGCATCAACGATAGAATTCGCGCGCGCGAAATTCGCGTGATCGACGAAAACGGCGAACAGATGGGCATCCTGCCGCCCTTTGAGGCGCTCAAGATTGCCCGTGAGCGCGGCCTTGATCTGGTGGAGGTATCGCCCAACGCGGTTCCCCCCGTCTGCCGCATCCAGGATTACGGCCGCTTCCTCTACGAGAAAGAAAAGAGCGAACGCGCCGCCAAAAAGAAGCAGAAGGTCATCGTGGTCAAGGAGGTCAAGTTCTCCGTGACCGTGGACGAGCACGACTACCAGACCAAGAAGAACCAGGCGGTCCGCTTCCTCGTTGGCGGCGACAAGGTCAAGGCCAGCCTGCGTTTCCGCGGCCGCCAGATGGCCCACCGCGACCTGGGCTACGCCATCATCAACAAGCTCATCCAGGACATTGGCGATGCCGGCATTGTGGAGTTCATGCCGCGCATGGAAGGCACCATTCTGCACGCCATTATTGCGCCCACCAAAAAGCAGGAAGCGCCCAAGCCCAAGGCTGCGGAGCCGGCGTCCGCGCCCAAGCCTGCCGCACCCGCCCCCACACCTGCGCCCCAGGCTTAACAAGGCGCAATTCCGCACCACGCAAGCAGGCCGCCCCACCCGGGCGGCCTGCTTTTTTTCTGAGCTGGGTATCTGCTTGACTCACCTTCCACAATTTGTTGAGGCCATCGATCAACAGGAGCACTGCAGAGCATTTTCGGAATACACGTAGACTTTTGAGAGTCGTAACACGTGGCTTTTTCTTAAGGAAAAAGCCACTTGAGCGCATGGCTTCGGTCTACACCAATTCCGAAAATGCTATAGTCGCAGCAATCTTGCCCAACAGACACCACTTTAATGCGCGAACCGGTGCTATAATTGGTGCACGGAGGGAATATGAGAGCTACCGTTTCGCTCGACGACGATCTGTTACGAACGGCGGAAGAATATAGCGGTTTGACGGAAAGAGCGGCATTGATTCGTGCGGCGCTCAAGTCGTTGATTGCGCGGGAAGCCGGTCGCAGGCTGCTGGCGCTGGCCGGGACCGCCCCCAACATTGAAGACGTGCGGAGATTGCGAGTAGACGAACAGTGATTCTGGCGGACACTTCAATCTGGATCGCCATGTTTCGTACTGGCGCTTACAAGGAAGAGTTGGACACATTGATTGCCAATGACCAACTCTGCATTCACCCATTCCTGATTGCAGAGCTGGCGCTCGGCACGTTGCCGGAACGCCAAAAAACACTGGTGTATCTCGACCACTTGATTTCCATCCGCCCGGTGCGGTTGCAGGATGTTCGGCACATGATCGAAGCTCGGGGACTTGCCTCGAAGGGGATCGGCTTGACGGACGCACATTTGATTGCCTCCTGTCTGGCAACACCGGGCACCCATATATGGACCCTTGACGGGAAACTTGGTAAAGTCGCCGAATCTCTAAGCGTCCGCGCTACTCTCCCTTAGTCGGAAACAAAGGCAACGTCGCGATTGGCACTGCGTTACACAACATATTGAGGCAGGCTGAGCCAAGCAGATAACCAGCTTTTCTGATTCAGAATTTAATCCAGCCAGCGCAAGCTGACAGTCCGGGGCGGCGCCACGGGCAGCACGATGAAGCCTTCGCGCCAGTGCCCCTCTTCGCGTCGCGGAGGATTGCCCACAATGCGCGCTCCTGCGGCGTTGCGCTCTTCCAGCGCCAGCCCCGGCAAGCCGCCCACGATGGCCTGCAACTGGTCGTGATTGGGCGGCCGGCTGGTGGCGAACGGAACCACGGAATGCAATGCCGCATACGCCTCGGCCAGGTCGCTCACCCGCGCCCGGCGCTTGCTGGGCAGTGGCTTCAGCCCCAGCGACTTCCAGGCCGCGTGCGGATAGCTCTCGACCAGAACCCGCTCCTGCGGCGACCCAGGCTGCTCGCGGGTCTCCAGCCGCCGCCAGCCGCGCCGGCACAGCGCGTCGTACACGTCCAGGCAGAACTCGGCAAAGGGCCTATAGGTAATTGGCTTCACCATGCCGGGCAGGCCGGTTTTGGCGGAAGTGTTGAGCTGCTGCTCGCTCACCCGCGCGTGCTCCAGGCCGTTGGACCGGGACTTCCACGCCTGCGGCCCGTCCAGCATGATCAGCCGGATGCCGCGCACGCCGCAAAGATGATTGAGCCGCCCGGCCAGGATGTTGGCGTCTACCGGAACTGCAGCCGCCTCGGGCTCCGGAGCGCTCCACGGGATGATTTCGCATTCGATAGGCTGCTCCGCCGGCTGCGGGGCATCCAGCAAAGTAGGCATCAGCCTGAACGATGCCTGCTTCAGCGGCTGCCCGGCTGCAAGCGGATTCTGCGGCGCGGCCGGGCAGGCGCGATCGAGAACAACAATGCCCAGGTCGGACCAGCGGCGATAAGCAAGATCGACGGAGAGTATAGCCACCCCTTCACACTAAGGTTCAAGCGCGGCTGCGGGCAATCGCGGAATGGGACGATCAGCCGGGGTTGGACGCAAATGAAACCGCCGGCCGAAACGGGACGCATACATAAGATTCATAGGCGCGAAGGTTGACGGCGCAGGCTCCGGCAGAACGGTGTTAGACTTCCCGGCGTCATGAGAATCCGGTTTTTTGCGTTGCCAATTCTGCTGCTCTTCACGGGCCTGCAAACCGCTGTCCTTCACGCCCAGGACGCCGGCCTGCCGCATCTTGAAAAGCGCGGCGCGGCCACCCAGTTCATCGTGGACGGCAAGCCCTTCCTGATGCTTTCCGGCGAACTGCACAACTCCTCGTCGTCCAGCCTGGAATACATGAAGCCCATCTGGCCCAAACTTGCGGCCCTCGGCCTCAATACGGTCGTCACACCGCTCAGTTGGGAGCTGATCGAGCCCGTGGAGGGCCGCTACGATTTCACGCTGGTCGACGGGCTGCTCCAGCAGGCGCGGCAGTCGCACCAGCGCATCGTATTTCTCTGGCTGGCCACGTGGAAGAACGGCGTGTCCAGCTATGCGCCGGTCTGGGTCAAGCGCGATACGCACCGCTTTCCGCGCGTCATCGAGCGCAACGCCGCGGTGGAAACTCTCAGCCCGCAGGGCGCGGCCACGCTCGATGCCGATGCGCGCGCGTTTACCGCGCTGATGCGGCACATCAAAGAGGCCGACAGCCGCGATCGCACCGTCGTGATGATGCAGATGGAAAATGAAGTCGGCGTTCTCGGCGACACACGCGATCACTCGGAGACGGCGAACCGCACGTTCGGCTTGCCGGTTCCTGAACAGTTGATGCAGTACCTCAAGGCGCACCGGGACACGCTCTATCCCGGCCTGAAGGAACTGTGGGACGCGAACGGCGGCAAAACCGCGGGCACATGGGCGGAGGTCTTCGGCGACACGCCGCGCGCGGACGAAATCTTCATGGCTTGGCAGTATGCGCGTTTTGTCCAGGCCGTAACCGCCAGCGGCAAGGCCGCCTACAACATTCCGATGTATGTGAACACCTGGCTGGCGGGCGATCTGGCCACGCCGGGCGAGTATCCCAGCGGAGGGCCGGAGCCGTGGGTGGTGGACGTGTGGAGAGCCGCCGGAACGGCGCTGGATTTCTACGCGCCCGATCTGTACGCCACCAATTTTGAGGAGTGGTGCAAGCGCTACCATCGCGACGGCAACCCGCTTTACATGCCTGAAACGCGCGGCGGCGCGGCGGGTGCGGCCAATGTCTTTTACGCACTGGGCGAGCAGGCTGGCTTCGGATTTTCGCCCTTCGCCATCGAGTCCGAGGCCAGCGAGACTGACCCGCTGGGCGAGAGTTACGACTTGCTGGCCAAGCTGACGCCGCTGCTCCTGGAGCATCAGAGCGCAGGCGATGTGCATGGCTTTGTTCTCAGCGCCGATCATCCCTCGGCCGATTTCACCATGAACGGCTACACCCTGCACGTGACCGGCCTCAACAGCCGCGACGGATCGGCCGTGGGCTTCGGCCTCATCATGGCCAACGGGCCGGACGCGTTTCTGGGCGCAGGCAAAGGCTTCCGCGTCACCTTCACGCCGCGCTCCGGGCAGCAGGCCGGCATCGCCGCCATCGACGAGGGCACCTTCGAAGACGGCAAGTGGATTCCCGGCCGCCGTCTCAACGGCGACGAGAACGAAGGCGGAAAGGACTGGCGCTTCGATGCCGCGCCGGAGCGCATCGAGAAGATTTCCCTCTACCGGTACGAGTAGAAGCAGCGTGGCTTGCTGTGCGGGTCAATATCCAGCCTCGCATGGCAAGCCCTGCTCATCGCGCTAAAATTCACATATGCCCGCCACAGCGCTTTCACCTGAAGTCCTGGCCAAGTACGAGCCCGTCATCGGACTCGAGGTTCACGTGCAGTTGCTCACCGCCACCAAGGCCTTCTGCGGGTGCGCCAATCACTTTGGCTCGGAGCCGAACACCAACATCTGCCCGGTGTGCCTGGGGCTGCCGGGAGCGCTGCCGGTGCTCAACGCCAAGGCTGTCGAGTTTGCCGCGCTGGCCTCGCTGGCCATCAACTGCGAGGTCCGCGAGCGCTCCATCTTCGCGCGCAAAAACTACTTCTATCCCGACCTGCCCAAGGGCTACCAGATCTCGCAGTTCGACAAGCCCATCGCCGAGAACGGCTGGATCGACGTGCCCACCGCCGACGGCTCCATGAAGCGCATCGGCATTACCCGCCTGCACATGGAAGAGGACGCGGGCAAGAGCCTGCACGATGGGTTTTCCGACTCTGCCACCCACACTTATCTCGATCTGAACCGCTGCGGCACGCCGCTTGCCGAGATCGTCAGCGAGCCCGACATCCGCACGCCGGACGAAGCTTTCGAGTACCTCACGCGCCTGAAAGAAATCCTGCTCTACACGCGGGTTTCCGACTGCAACATGGAGGAAGGCTCTCTGCGCTGCGACGCCAACGTCAGCGTTCGCCTGAAGGGCGCGCCCAAGTTCGGCACCAAGGCCGAAGTCAAGAATCTGAACAGCTTCCGCTATGTGCGCGCGGCGCTGGAGTACGAGATCGAGCGGCAGATTGAAGTCGTCGAGTCCGGCGATCGCGTCATTCAGGAGAGCCGTCTGTGGAACGCGGCCGAGGGCCGCACCTACTCCATGCGCTCCAAAGAGCAGGCGCACGACTACCGTTACTTCCCTGAGCCGGACCTGCCGCCGTTGATTGTGACCGCGGAGTTTCTGGCCGAAGCGAAAAAGATGCTGCCCGAGCTGCCTGAGGCGCGGCGCGCCCGCATGATTGCCGAGTACGAGCTCAGCACCAAGGATGCCGCCACGCTCACCGCTTCGCGCGATTTCGCCGACCGCTTCGAGGCCGCCGCGCGCACAGCAAAAAGCGCCCGCCGCGTGGCCAACGTGCTGCTCAGCGAGATTGGAGGCCGCCTGAATGCACTGGGCCTCGAACAGGAGCAGTCGCCCGTCTCGATGACCGGCATTGTGCTGGCGGCCGACCTGCTGGAAGAGAACAAGATCAGTTCCAAGCAGCTCAAGCAGCTCTTCGATGTGTGCTTTGAAAAGGGTGAGGACTTCTCCGCCGTCTACGAGCGCGAAAAGCCGCAGCAGATTACCGACGCCTCGGCACTTGAAGCCATGATCGACGAGGTGATTGCCGCCAACCCCAAACAGGTGGAGCAGTACCGCGGCGGCAAAAAAACGGTAGCCGGATTCTTCGTGGGCCAGGTCATGCGGGCCTCGAAAGGCCAGGCCAACCCGGCCCTGCTCAATGATCTGGTGGTGAAAAAACTGGAAGGGTGAAGCCTGTCTACTTCAGCTTGAGTTCGGAAATGATCTGCTTGCGCGTATCCCAGCTGCTGATGCTCTTGACCGCGGTCTTCTTGCCGTCTTTTTCCGCCCAGAGTTCGTAGTCGATGGTCATGTTCACCTGGTTGAATTGATACTTGCCATTCTCAGTGGAAGTAAAGCTGCGGATGGATTTGGTCTTGAGATTCTTGATAAAGACGGTTGCGCCGGGCACCAGCGCGTCCCTATCGTCCAACACGCTGCCTTGCACCACGCGGAAACCCAGGTTCTGAGCCTGTGCGATGGACGGCACAATGCCGAGCCCGCCCTGGCCAAACCGCGATGTCATAGGCGCCAAACCCAATGCCAGCGCGATAAAAGCAGCCCCGGCCACCAAACACGTTCTTTTCAGCCTCACTCTTCCTCCTCTTCCTCTGCAAACAGCTCGTCGTCGTCTTCGTCGATGTCGTCGCCCACCTTGGCCAACTCCAGCGGCTCTACACCCACCACCTCGTACTCGGAGCCGCACTCGTCACAGGCAAGCACATCGCCTTCTTCCAATTCATCTGCATCCACATTCAATTCATTTTCGCATTCAGGACAGCTGGGCATGGCAGCCTCCTCACTTTCCACGTCATTCGTGTTGAAGAATTTGGCGACTCGCGGTACGCCAAAGTTATTCTTGGGGAGAACCCGGCCTCAGGTCAAGGCCCAGAATCACAACCGGAACCAGTACTCCCAATTGTGAAGCATCTGCCCCGATTTTTCTCGATTGGATGCGGCTTTCCCGCAGAAAGATGGCTCCATAACGATACATGGCGAGCCCGCCCGGCCGGCCCGCATGACACTCACCCGCCGAACCGTTTACCCTGATGACTGCGATGCCAAGGTCAGGCTCCAGCCCGTTTTCCTTTCCCGAGTTCCGCGGCGCCACCCGCCGCCTGATTCTCATCAACCTGTCTGCGTTCTTTGCCCTGGAACTGGCAAAGATGGCGGTTCCCGAGACCGCTGCCGAGCTGGTCCGGGCGCTGGCCTTTCAGCCTTTCCTGTTTCTGCACGGCGCACTGTGGCAGCCGCTCACCTACAGCTTCATCCACTTCGGCATCGTCGGAACCCTGTTTGAGCTGCTCTCGCTGTGGTTCCTGGCCGGTTTCCTTGAGAACATGCACAGCGCCAGTTGGGTCACCGGCCTCTATGCGGCTTCGGTGCTGGGCACAGCCGTTGCCGCAACCGCTCTTTATATCGCCAGCGGCACGCTGGGCTATACGGTCTTGGCCGTACCGCTCTACGGCTGCTTCGGCGGCATCTTTGGCCTGCTGGTGGCCATCGGCACGCTCTACGGCGACATGGAATTCCTGCTCTTTTTCATCATCGGCATCAAGGCCCGCTACATGGCGGCCGTTTACGGTCTCATCACCATCGCCATGCTCTTTGGCGATCAGAAGATGTATGCCTTTGCCCAGTTGGGCGGAGCGCTCGCCGGCTGGCTTTACCTGCTGCTGGCGCCGCGCCGCGGAGTCCAATTTGCGTTCAGCGAAAAATGGTACGGGCTCCGCAACCGCTATTACCGCTGGAAGCGCCGCCGCGCCGCCCGCAAGTTCGAGGTTTACATGCGCTCGCAGGGCCGCACCGTCCGCTTTGACGGCAACGGCCGGCAGATCGACGAAGACTCCGACGACAAAAAGCGCTGGAACTGAACGGCTGCCCGACCGGACAGATGACCCGATTTACTTCCTGTTTGCCAATTCGATAACGCTGGGTTCCGTCAGCAAACGATGGAGCGCCGGATTGAATTCGGTGGGCTTGTCGAGCGCTGCAAGAAATGCTTGCCACTGAGCGGGGGGGAGCGTAAATTCCTTCTGTTCAGCCAATTCAATCTCCGCAACGGCGCAGGCGCTCTGCACAATGAATTCCGTCATAGTTTGGCCCTTGCGCCGCGCACCGCTGCGCAGCAATGCTTCTTCGGCGTCGGAGATCCGCGCATTGATCCGTCGCGATTTCAAAGGACGTGCCGTAGTTGCCATGAGACACCCTCCGTACTTACAGTGTATGACAAGCTTAAGCGGTGGCGATACTCTACAAGTAGGAACTTTGGTAACCATGTTTGATTATCTGAGTCTCTGGCAGAAACAGGCGCCTTAAAGAGGCCGAGCCTTGTACGAAAGGAGTACAGATAAACAAATGAGTTCTTCGCTCGATATTTCGCTGGTTGAGAAACTGGCAATTCATCATCAAGTTCGCGATTTCAAGTGCGGCAAGAACTCGTTGGACCTTTTCATTCGCAAATATGCCCTGGTAAATCAGCGCGCCGATTCATCACAGACCTATGTCGTTCATCTGGACAGTGTCGTGATGGGCTATTACTCGCTGGTATTCAGTTCTATCAAACAGGAAGACTCTCCCACTCCGATTCAGGCTGCGATGCCCGCGAACTATCCTGTTCCGGTCATGCTCTTCGCTCGTTTTGCTGTGGACAAGAAAGTTCAGGGTCGTGGAATCGGTACGGCACTCCTCAAGGACGCCTTTCTTCGTACAGCCGAAGCATCTGAAATCGGCGGGCTGGCCGCGATTCTTGTTGACGCAATCGACGACAAGATGGTGACGTTTTACAAGAATTATGGTTTTAATGAATGTCCTGCCGGAGAGCGGAAGCTGATGATCGCGATGAAGGATGTACGTGCCCATCTCTTGGGAGTTGCAGTACGGAATCAAAGGGCAGGCTCGATACGCAAATAGATAGTTACATGCTGCTTAGGTGCGGCAGGATAAAATCTCTCTGAATGACCACCAAAATTGCTTTCCTCTTTCCGGGGCAAGGTTCGCAGGCTGTAGGCATGGGCCGCGAGCTTTCCGAGCGCTTTCCCATCGCCGCCCAGACCTTTGCCGATGCCGATGAAGCCCTCGGCTTTCCGCTCTCAAAACTGATCTTTGAAGGCCCGGAAGAAGATCTGCGCCTCACGGAAAACACCCAGCCGGCCATTCTCACGGTCAGCGTGGCGGCCTGGCGCGTTCTGGCCCAGCACGGCGTTGAGCCGTCGCTGGCCGCCGGGCACTCCCTGGGGGAGTGGTCGGCCCACGTGGCCGCTGGAACGCTCTCCTTTGCCGATGCCGTGCGCGCCGTGAAGGCCCGCGGCAAGGCCATGCAGCTGGCCGTACCGGCCGGACAGGGAGCCATGGCGGCGGTGCTGTCTCTGGATGCCGCCCAGGTGGTGGAAGCCTGCCGCGAGGCCGAGGCCGAAACCGGCCTGATCGTGGCCGCGGCCAACCTCAACTCGCCCGGCCAGACCGTCATCTCCGGCGCCCATGCGGCTGTCGAAAGGGCCTCGGCGCTGGCCAAGGCCAAAGGCGCCCGCCGCGCCGTCCTGCTTCCGGTCAGCGCGCCCTTTCACTGCGCGCTCATGCAGCCGGCGCAGGACGAGGTGGCGCGCGTGCTGGCGGCCCTCACGCTGGCCGACCCGCGCATCCCCGTCGCCGCCAACGTCACCGGCGGCCTGGTCACTACCGCTGAAGCCGCGCGCGACGCGCTCACCCGCCAGGTCACCGGCGCCGTGCGCTGGGTAGACTGCGTGCACTCGCTGGTTGCCGCGGGTGCGGAGTTGTTCATCGAGGTAGGCCCGGGCAAGGTGATGAGCGGCCTGATGAAGCAGATTGACCCGGCGCAAAAACATCTGCACGTGGAAGACGCCGCCAGCCTGGAGAAGACGCTGGCTCACCTGGCCGGCGGAGAAATTGCAGGCGGATAGGCCGCGCGGGCTCCGCTCATGCTGCTTACGGCTTGGCGGTCTTCTCCGCTTCCTCCACCTGCTGCGCGGAGAGTTTGTAAGCGTTCATGGAATGCTCAAGAGCCTTCTTGCTGAGTTCGTGAGCGGTCAGACGATCGCCCTTGCCGTGGGCCTCGGCGGCAGATGCGTGCGCGTGTTCCGCCAGGTTGTGTAATTCCGCAACTGGATTGTGCGTGCTTGGGGACATGGTGTACTCCTGCCCCGTTCGATGCAAACCGGCGAGCCAGGGTGCGGTAAAGATTTTTTGTTGCCCTGAATACAGCGAAAAGGCTCCATCCTCGCCGCGTTTCCGCAAAGAGAATGGAGCCCATCAAATTTGAAATTCAATAAATCTGCCAGGCAGCCGCCCGGCGCGCCCTCTACGGCCCAAGGTACAGTTCTTCGCCCGGAGGCGAAAAATTGAGCGTGTGCGTCTTGGGATCGTAGTCCAGATTGAGAGCCCCGCTCTTGCGCCCGTTGATCAGCACCGCCATCAGCAGAACATTGCCATACATGCGCGCGACCACAATCTTGTGCGTTTGAATCACGCCGAATTCGTTGTCCGGGCTGGTCGGGCTCCAGTCCTGCTGAAAGCGCGAAAACGGGTAGGAACCGGTCTGCTTTGGATGCTGCTGCCAGTTCTTGTCGTGAATCCAGATGCCGTAGGCCGTGGGCAGGTCGTTCTTTTCAACGGCCACCAGAAAGCGGTTGGCCGTGGTGCGCCCAAACAGGTGGTTGTTCCAGTTCCAGGGCCAGTCCACCGGACGGCCGGCCACCAGCCACCAGCCCACAAACAGCACGAACAGCAACCCCACGGAGCCAAAGAAAATCTGGCGGCGGCGGCGTTCGCGGGCTTCGTCAAACACAGGAGCGTCGAGCAGCGTCATGAATCCACTTCCTCACGTTCAGGATACGGCAAGACAGGGAACAGGGACTAAAGGACCAGGGACCAGGGACCAAGGCGTTGGGATTGCAAACATGCCTGTCTTCCCTGAATTGTTTTGACCCACTCCCCATTAGACACCGGCGACCGGCTTACTGTTCCCTTAGTCCCTCAGTCCCTTAGTCCCTCAGTCCCTTAGTCCCTCAGTCCCTTAGTCCCTGGTCCCTTAGTCCCTTAGTCCCTGGTCCCTTAGTCCCTGGTCCCTAGTCCTTTAGTCCCTGCCTTTACTAGTCTTTGCTGTACACATTCCGGCTCTTCTCCGCGTGCCGTTCCATGGCCAGTTCGATCAGCCGGGTAATCAGGTCCTTGTACTTGATCCCCGTGGCCTCCCAGAGTTTGGGATACATGCTGATGCTGGTGAATCCCGGCAGCGTGTTCACTTCGTTCAAAAAGATGCGGCGCTTGCCGTCCGGCTCCATCAGGAAGTCCACGCGCGCCAGCCCGGAGAGGTCGCAGGCGCGAAATGCCTCGACAGCCATCTCGCGGATTTGCTTCGTTTCCGCACGGTTCAACTTGGCGGGAATAATCGGCACCGAGCCCTCGGACAGATACTTCGCCTCGTAGTCGTAGAACTCCTTACCGGGAACGATCTCGCCCACCACGCTGGCCTTTGGGTCGTCGTTGCCCAGCACCGCGACTTCCAGTTCGCGGGCGCGCCCGGTCTTGCCGCCCACTCCCTGTTCGATCACCAGCTTGCGGTCGTAGCGTGCAGCCAGGTTCAGCGCGGGCCTGAGCTCCTTGCGGTCGTGCGCCTTGCTGATGCCCACCGACGAGCCCAGGTTCGCCGGCTTCACAAACACCGGGTAGCTGAGCGCCGCCTCAATCTGCGCAACCGCCTTGCGCGGAGACTTCTCCCACTCGGCGCGAAGCAGCGTGACGTGCTTGACCATGGGCAGCCGCGACTGGGCAAACAGCCGCTTCATCACGTCCTTGTCCATGCCGGCCGAGGAGCCCAGCACGCCGGCTCCCACGTAAGCAATGCCGGCCAGCTCAAACAGGCCCTGAATCGTCCCGTCCTCGCCAAAGGTCCCGTGCAGCACGGGGAAGATCACATCCAGCGCGGTGGTCGCCGATGGAATGCTTTTGCCCTCAAGCGCCGCGCCGGTACCGGCAGGCTCGGGCACCATCAGCGTGGGAATGCCCTCGTGCAGCAGTTTTGCGCCCGGCGTGGCCTCGGGGTCGCCCGCGCGCAGCCGCCGCGCAACTGCGCTGTCGTTGCCGGTGAGCAGATTGTGTGCGTCCGCAGCCGCCAGCCAGCGGCCTTCCTTGGTGATGCCGATGGGCACCACGTCGAACTTCCTGCGATCGATTGCCTTCAAAATCGAAGCAGCCGACAACAGCGAAACCTCATGCTCGCCGCTGCGCCCGCCAAAGAGAATGCCTACACGTAGTTTTTTTGCCATTGCCTTCTTCTGTCACCGCAGCATTCGCGGGAATTTCCACACAGTTTCAGTGTAGAACCCTTCACAGGATCTTCTTCCCGAATGCTGAGCAGGCCAGTTCCACGGCCAGGTCGGCGGTGCGGTTGTGCTCGTCGATCACCGGGTTCACTTCGACAATTTCAAAACTCAGCAGCCGCCCGTCGTCGGCCAGAATCTCCATGGCCAGGTGGGCCTCGCGGTACGTCGCGCCGCCGCGTACAGGCGTGCCCACGCCCGGCGCGTCCTCCGGGTCAATCCAATCCATGTCCAGCGACACGTGATAGCCTGCGGTGCCGTCTCCGGCCGCGCGCAGCGCCTCTTCCATCACCGCTCTCATGCCGCGCTCGTCAATGTCGCGCATGGTGTAAACATGGGCCACTCCGGCACGGCGGATGTTCTCCCGCTCGGCGGCGTCGATGTCGCGCACCCCGATCAGCACGGTGTTCTCCGCGGCAATCTTGGGCGCGTAGCCAAAGATGGTGCTCAGCGGCTCCGGCCCCAGGCCCAGCAGCGCGGCCAGCGGCATCCCGTGCACGTTGCCGGAGGGCGAGGTCCCGGGCGTATTGATGTCGGAGTGCGCGTCAATCCACAGCACGCCGATCTTCTCTCCCTTGCGGCGATAAAACTCCGCCACGCCGGAGACCGAGCCGGCCGCCAGCGAGTGGTCGCCACCCAGCAAGAGCGGCGTCTTGCCTTCTTCCAGTGCCTTCACCACGGCCTCTGCGGTGCGCGTGCAGGTCTCGGTAATCTCGTTCAGATAGCGCGCGCTCTTGTTGCCCAGCGTCTGGGTTTCGGCAATCTCGACAAGGATGTTGCCGCCGTCTGAGACCTGGTGGCCCAGCGCTTCCAGCCGCGCTTCCAGCCCGGCCACGCGCATCGCCGAGGGACCCATGTCCACGCCGCGGCGGCTTGCGCCCAGGTCCAGCGGAACGCCGAGAATGCGAATGTTGCGAGGGGGCAGGCTCTGCGCGCCACCGTGCGAAAACGATGCGGAAGCAGCAGAATTTTCAGCGTTCTTCGACATGCAAGCAGCTCCTGGGCCGTCAAATCCGGCCGGGATTAGAATACGGCGGCCGATGCAAAGAAGAAAGGCCCGGCTTGCGCCGGGCCTTTCTCTTGTGTCGTGAAGTGGGTCCGAAACGCTGGCCCCACCGCAGGTGGCTATTCGGCGGCCATCTCCTCGGCTTCGCCTTCCTGGCGCATGAGTTCCAGTTCGCGCTCGGCCGCTTCGATCTCTGCCGTAACCTCTTGCTGTACCCGGGCTGCCGCTTCCTCCAGCTCCGGTGAAAGCTGAACGTTGCGGTAGTACTCCAGGCCCGTGCCGGCGGGGATGAGGCGTCCGACGATCACGTTCTCCTTGAGGCCGCGCAGGTTGTCGATGGCGCCGTTGATGCTGGCCTCCGTCAACACGCGCGTGGTCTCCTGGAAGCTGGCGGCGGAGATAAAGCTGTCGGTCGAGAGCGAAGCCTTGGTGATGCCCAGCAGCAGCGGACGTCCAATGGACGGACGGCCTCCGTTGGCCAGCACGCGCTCGTTCTCCTCGCGGAAGCGGAAGCGGTCAACCTGCTGCTCGAGCAGGAAGTTGGTGTCGCCCACTTCGTCGATGCGCACCCAGCGCAGCATCTGCCGCACAATCACTTCAATGTGCTTGTCGCTGATGGCCACGCCCTGCAGACGGTAGACTTCCTGAATCTCGTTCACCAGGTAAGCCTGCAGCGCCTTTTCGCCCAGCACGGCAAGAATGTCGTGCGGGTTCAGGGGGCCGTCCATCAGCGGGTCGCCGGCGCTCAGGCGCTCGCCTTCCTGCACGTTGACGTGGATGCCGCGGGGCACCGAGTATTCCTTCTCGTCGCCGTTGTCCGCGGTGATGTAAATCTTGCGCTGGCCCTTGGCGATTTCGCCGAAACGAACCACACCGTCGATCTCGCTGATGATGGCCGTCTCGCGCGGCTTGCGCGCCTCGAACAATTCCACCACGCGGGGCAAACCGCCGGTGATGTCCTTGGTGCGCGTGCTCTCCTTGGGAATCTTCGCCAGCACGTCGCCGGGGCCGACTTCGTTGCCGTCCTCAACCATCAAGTGGGCGCCGCGAGGCAGCAGGTAGCGCTTGTGGTCCTTCGCGTTCTTCACCAGGAAGGTAGGCTGACGCTTTTCGTCCGCGGCGTCGGCAACCACCCAACGCGAGAGGCCCGTCACTTCGTCCACTTCCTCGTTGAGCGTGATGCCTTCCTGCAGATCCTTGAACTGCACGGTGCCGCCGATTTCGGTCAGGATCGAATAGGTGTACGGATCCCACTCGGCCAGCAACTGGCCCAGCTTCACGCGCTCCCCGTCCTTCACCCGCAGGCGCGCGCCGTAAACCACCTGGTAGCGCTCCTTTTCGCGGCCCTTGTCGTCGATAATGGCAACCGAACCGGAGCGGTTCATGGCCACCAGCGTGCCGTCCTTGCTCTCAACGTAGCTGAGATTGATGAAGCGCACAAAACCGTTGTTCTTGGCGTCCAGGCGCGACTTGTCCTGCACGCGGCTGGCCGTGCCGCCCACGTGGAAGGTACGCATGGTCAACTGCGTTCCCGGCTCGCCGATGGACTGCGCGGCAATCACGCCGCAGGTCTCGCCCAGTTCCACCATGCGTCCCGAACCCAGGTTGCGCCCGTAGCACAGCGCGCAAACGCCGCGCCGCGACTCGCAGGTGAGCACCGAGCGGATCTTGACCTTCTCCTTGCCCGCGGCCTGAATCGCCGAAGCAATGTCCTCGTCGATGCCCTGGTTCACATCCACCACGATGTTGCCGTCGTAGTCCTTGATGCGTTCCAGCGACACGCGGCCAATGATGCGGTCGCGCAACTCCTCGATGATCTCGCCCGACTCGACGATGGAACCCACGTAGATGCCTTCCACCGTGCCGCAGTCGTACTCGGTCACGATGACATCCTGGGCCACGTCAACCAGGCGGCGCGTCAGGTAGCCGGAATCGGCCGTCTTCAGCGCCGTATCCGCCAGTCCCTTGCGGGCGCCGTGCGTGGAAATAAAGTACTCCAACACCGTCAGGCCTTCGCGGAAGTTTGCCGTGATGGGCGTTTCAATCACCTCTCCAGACGGCTTGGCCATCAATCCGCGCATGCCGCTCAACTGGCGAATCTGCTGCTTCGATCCGCGGGCGCCGGAGTCGGCCATGATGTAGATCGGGTTGAAGGCGCCTTCATCGTCCGCGCGCTTCATGTTGCCGAACATCTCGTCGGCCACCTGGTCGGTGACCGCGGACCACATCTGGATGACCTTGTTCGAACGCTCGCCGTTGGTGATGGCGCCGTCCATGTACTGCTTCTGGACTTCGATCACCTTCTTGTCGGCCGCGTCCACCGTGGTGTACTTGCTGTCCGGGATGACCATGTCGTCCAGGCCAACAGACAGGCCGGAGATCGTGGCGTAATTGAAGCCCAGCGACTTGATGCTGTCCAGCATGCCCACCGTCACCTCGAGACCGAGGTTCTGGTTGCAATAGTCCACCAACTGGCCAATGCCCTTCTTCTTCATCAGGCCGTTGACAAACGGCATGCCCGCCGGCAGCGCGTCGTTGAAGATCACGCGGCCCACGGTCGTGGAGATGTACTCCTTGTTGAAGTCCACAGGCTCGGTGTGGGTCAGGTCCTGATCGTCGTACGCCGTGGTCATATCCAGCACCTTGCCGGTATAGCGCAGGCGGATAGGCGACAGCGTCTCAACCTGCTTGGCTTCCAAAGCCATCAGGATCTCTTCGGTATTGGCAAACACACGGCCTTCGCCCTTGCCGCCCTTCTTGGCCTTGGTCAGGTAGTAGAGGCCAAGCACCATGTCCTGCGTGGGCACGGTGATGGGGTGGCCGGATGCCGGCGAAAGAATGTTGTGCGAGGCCAGCATCAGCACGCTGGCTTCAATCTGCGCTTCGGGCGACAGAGGAATGTGCACGGCCATCTGGTCGCCGTCGAAATCGGCGTTGAACGCGGTGCAAACCAGCGGGTGAATCTTGATGGCCTTGCCCTCCACCAGCACCGGCTCAAAAGCCTGAATGCCCAAACGGTGAAGCGTGGGAGCGCGGTTCAGCATGACCGGGTGGTCCTTGATCACTTCTTCAAGAATGTCCCACACGATCGGTTCCTGCATCTCCACCATTTCCTTGGCCTGCTTGATGGTGGTGCAGTGGCCGGTCTGTTCCAGGCGGTGATAGATGAACGGCTTGAACAGTTCGAGCGCCATCTTCTTGGGCAGACCGCACTGATGCAGCTTCAGCTCCGGACCCACCACGATGACCGAACGGCCCGAGTAGTCCACGCGCTTGCCCAGCAGGTTCTGACGGAAGCGGCCCTGCTTGCCCTTGAGCGTGTCAGAGAGCGACTTGAGCGGGCGGTTGTTGGCGCCCCGCAGCACACGGCCGCGACGGCCGTTGTCGAACAGCGCGTCCACAGCTTCCTGCAACATGCGCTTCTCGTTGCGCACAATCACTTCCGGCGCGTGCAGGTCCATCAGCTTCTTCAACCGGTTGTTGCGGTTGATGACGCGACGATACAGGTCGTTCAAATCGGAGGTTGCAAAGCGGCCGCCGTCCAGCGGCACCAGCGGACGCAGCTCCGGTGGGATCACGGGCAGCACGTCCAGAATCATCCACTGCGGCTTGTTGTCGCTCTTGCGGAATGCTTCCACGACCTTGAGCCGCTTGGCATACTTGATCTTTTTCTGCGCGGAGGTTTCGGTCTTCATTCTTTCGCGCAGCTCGATGCCCAGCTCGTCGATCTGCACGCGCTTGAGCAGTTCCTTGATGGCTTCCGCGCCCATCATGGCCTTGAAGCCGGAGGGGCGGAACTGCTGGTCAAGCTCGCGGAACTTGGCTTCGTCCTTGATGATCTCGCGTTCCTTCACCGGCGCGTCGCCAGGATCGACCACTACATACGACTCGAAGTAGAGAATGCTTTCCAGGTCGCGCAGCGAAATGTCCAGCAGGTGACCGATCCTCGACGGAAGACCCTTGAAGAACCAAACGTGCGAGCAGGGCGAGGCCAGCTCAATGTGCCCCATGCGCTCGCGGCGCACCTTGCTCACCGTCACTTCAACGCCGCACTTGTCGCAGATCACGCCGCGGTGCTTCATGCGCTTGTACTTGCCGCACAGGCACTCCCAGTCGGTCACCGGTCCAAAGATCCGGGCGCAGAAAAGTCCGTCGCGCTCCGGCTTGAAGGTGCGGTAGTTGATGGTCTCGGGCTTGGTGACTTCGCCATGCGACCAGCTGCGGATCTTCTCCGGCGAGGCAAGCATGATGCGGATGGCGTCAAAATCGGTAATCGGACTGGAAAGCTCAAACGGGTTCGAACGGAACAAGGCGACCCTCCTTGGCAGACCGTTGAGCGCCTGCCGCGGCTTTTCCCGGGATTCTTTAAGGATTCTTCCTTCCCGGGAAGCGGCGCTTGCCGCTTTCAAGAAGAACCCCGAACGTCAGCTTCTAGCTCTTAGCCTCTAGCTTCTAGCTCATCCTGCTCTACCCTTGTGCATCGACTCGGCACGAAGCGGGCTAGCAGCTAGAGGCTAGAAGCCAGAAGCTGGTATTAATCAGCTACCGCTGCCACTTCCGGCGCGGGCAGTTTCTTCACCAGGTCCGCGCGCTTGATCAGCTCCACGTCCAGGCAAAGCGACTGCAACTCGCGGATCAGCACGTTGAACGACTCCGGCACGCCCGGCTCAATGGCCGCCTCGCCCTTCACGATGGCCTCGTAAATCTTGGTACGGCCATACACATCGTCGGACTTGGCGGTGAGCAGTTCCTGCAGAATGTAGGCGGCTCCGTATGCTTCCAGGGCCCACACTTCCATCTCGCCGAAACGCTGCCCGCCGAACTGCGCCTTGCCGCCCAGCGGCTGTTGCGTAATCAGCGAGTACGGTCCGATCGAACGCGCGTGAATCTTGTCGTCGACCAGGTGTGAAAGCTTGAGCATGTAGATGTAGCCCACCGTTACCGGCTGCTCAAACTGCTCGCCTGTCATGCCGTCGAACAGCGCCGTCTTGCCCGATGAAGGCAAACCGGCCGAAGCCAGCAGCGCCTTGATCTCGCTCTCCTGCGCGCCGTCGAACACCGCGGTGCCGAACCAGATGCCGCGCTTCATGCCGGCGCCGACGCGAAGCAGCATCTCGTCGTCCAGTTCCAGCAGTTGGCGCAGCGTTGCGGTTCCCGCGAACTCCTTCTTCATCAGTTCGCGCGTGTAAGCCGCATCGGTGTTGGCCTTGATCAATGCCGCAATCTTGGCGCCCAGCTCATGCGCGGCCCAGCCCAGGTGGGTTTCAAGAATCTGTCCCACATTCATACGGGAAGGCACGCCCAGAGGATTCAGAACAATCTCCACCGGCGTTCCATCGGGCAGGTACGGCATATCTTCCTCGGGAAGAATGCGCGCGATCACGCCCTTGTTGCCGTGACGGCCGGCCATCTTGTCGCCCAC
>Ga0316217_10000370_pt1 | contig 65513 bp, 65 predicted proteins | sample 1anoAmetaG_FD_203633 | JGI IMG/M metagenome (GOLD analysis project Ga0316217, IMG submission 203633) | Freshwater microbial communities from Trout Bog Lake, Wisconsin, USA - 1anoA | ecosystem: Environmental > Aquatic > Freshwater > Lake > Hypolimnion/Profundal zone | place: USA: Wisconsin... | reverse complement strand
AAGAGGCAAGAGAACTGAGAAGGAAAAAAAGATTACGGGCCAGTGCTCAGGGCATCAACCAGGAAACCGCTGACATTCCACTAACTCAAGCGGCCTGAAAGTCCATTTCCATCTGAGGCAAAACAATGCTGCCTGCATTATCAGTAAAATTAGTCGTTCCTGAACTGTCAACCCATGAATAGGTTTCGCCATAAGCGGGGCACTGAATCACTGTGATTAAAAGTCCACCTATAAAAATCAGTAACGGCCTTACCATTATAATCCTCCATAGTTTTCGAACACCCGTGGTCATGCTCAAATTTCCACTAATTTCACTGGAACCTATCAAACATTAGGGCACACTAAATACCTATCATCAATTAATACACTGCACCCAAAAAGCAAAAAACATTCCCACCAAACTGAACTCGCATCCATTCTTCTGATACCATAGAATACTGCCATTTAAAAGAAGTTTAATAACCGCACGCCCGCCTGTGAGCGAGATTAATTGCGGGATAGGACGACCAGCATCCGGTGGAGAGATACACCACATGCTCAACGCCGTCCCCAACGCCATTTCGGCGGTTCTCCCTTTGCGTAACAGACCGCACACAGCACCACTGAAAGTACCACGGTGTAGGCGATGAATCCGATCTTATTCTGGGCTGGCGGAAGAATGAAGGGCCCTGCTGCCAGCAGTGCAACGTATCCGCCCAGAACTATCCAGCCTTGCCAAGTGTTCGGCAACCCCCAACCCCAGCTATATCGCTTTGCTGGAAACCAGTACTGCTTATTGCTCACTATGGTTCTCCTTAGGTCGTGTGGGTTCTAATGGTATCTGGAAGGTCGGAGCAAAGCAATAAATAGAGAAGTTACATTAATTCACATTGCGGGGACGGGATGGGAAAATGCGCGGACAGCAGATGTTCCGGGACGATCTGGCAGGCTGCCTTGAGAGGCTGAACCTACCTCTTCAATTTAACGACAGATTCACCGGCACCCAATTATCGGGTCATAATCCGCAGGCAAACCGGTACAGGACTCTGCCGAAGCACCAAAGGATCTGCCCAATCTCAGGGCAGTGTCGGCGGCAATCGCTCTCTTGCCATTGATTATTTCCCTGATACGCCCCGCGGGAACATTCAGTCTAGGCACACTGCCTGTACTCTTTGCCGGAGGCAAGGCGGATGTAGTTGGCATCGGCGATGAGGATGTTATAGGTCAGCCAGTTCTTCAGGAAGGCAAGCATCTCAAGAGGGAGGTTTCCCCATCCCGAATGCAAATCCTTCTGCATTACCGCGACCTGTGCGGAAAAACTCCTGCACAGTTCAACGTGCTCGGTGTATTCCGTGTAACTGGTTTCTTCCATGTACTGTGCTTCGAGCCGGAAATGTTTGATTGCGCAATCGAAAAACTTATCGAGTGTACGGGCCAGCTCTTCCACATTAGAGTCTGTGACGAAAGTATCATAGGCGCAGTTCAGCAGCTCGACCAGATGTTGATGGTGCTTATCGAACTGCTCGACACCAAGATTAAACTTCTCATTCCATTCCAAGAGTGGCATGTCGGCCTCCTGTCTGGCGCGCAGACCGATGCAAGGCCTGCCGCGCTAAAAATTCATTTTCCTTACGAGCCGTTACATGCTGGAAACGTGCCAGCCTCAAACAACTGATTTCCCTCAGAGCGTCCGAAGACGCCAGGAGCGGATTTGCGCAAAAAAAGTACCGTTAAGGGCATCCTGCCATTAAATAAGCCATGATTTTCCCTCTGCCCCTGGGTGCAGCAGGTCTGCTGTGCACCGGAAGCTGCCCGGCCAGCGGACTCCCGGAGGTGTCGGTACGGTTTACAAAACTGTCGGAGATCTTTACATTTCTCTGCAAGGTGCGCCAGAGGGGGCGGCGCGGGGGAATCGGATCTGGGGAGGCAAGAGGAAGGTTAAGAGGGAGGCAAAGCGATATCGTAGAAAAGGCCGGTTGCTGGCGAACCACTCATATCTCCTTCATGAAGGTGCTTTTGAGCTCCTCCGGCTGCAGGCAGTGGTACTGCGCAGACACTTCAACCTCAACAGCATCAATCGTAGGCACGTTATCTCCCGCCACCGGATACACAATTCAAGGGTATCTCGGTGGGGTGTTAATCCCTTTGGGTAAATTCCCCGCACCTTGGGGCGATTGTCGTACCGCATCGCATCAGCGATGCATTACTGCCTGAAGATACCCCGCTGCTTGCGGCGGGGAAATTCATTGAATACGCTAAATATAAGCACTAATGCTACCTATAACACTATAAACGGGGTGCAGACCTCGATAGCGGTGTCACTTGGCTAGACCGACATCGATAGTGTTCAGTTCACTGCTATTAACCCGGCGGGTACGTTAGCTATAGACAACATCAATATTGATCCATATACACCAGCCCCAGTCCCCGAGCCCGGCACCATGATGCTGCTTGGAGCAGGTTTCCTCGGGCTGGCAGTCTATGGTAAACGCCGCAGGAGCGCATAGTCGGAAGCTCCGATTCCGGAAGAACCGGGGGGGGTGCGCTATGTGCTTGTCCAGGTCTAGTGGACAAACGACAGGTTTGATTACGTGAAGGTCATGCTCGGCAACTTGATAGAAGCGGGGGTGGTCACCAAATTCCTGCGCAGTTCGGGGTGGGTGACCATAGGCGTGGACCCCGTTCGGTCCGGCACCCCGATTGACTGCTACGTCGGCATTGAAAGACGCTTCGCATTCTGCTTAATGACGGCAAAACCGATCCATGGGAAAGGCTTTACCGGAGGGCTTCACATTTCGACCTGCTGACTGCCAGGAGACGGACTGTGGTAAGTGAAAGGGCGGCGCCAATCAGGCGCCGCCCTTTTGTATGGTCACGCTGAAAAACCCAGCGCAGGTCGCTGACTTTGTGCCCAAGAGGACCGGGCACCAGTCAATTTCCTTGGAATCATTTCTCTCTGGACATTTGCGCCCAGGAAGCAGAGAGCTATAATTTGAGGACATGTTCTCTTTGAGTAGAGAATTCCATTAAATTCTGCCACGGTAAGGAGGAAACCCATGCACGTCCTGAATTTTGCGATGGAAATGGAGAAAGTTGGCAAGGAGTATTTCGAGAAGCTGGCGACTGAGACCTCTTTGACAGGTATGAAAAAAATCTTCTGCATGCTGGCAGCAGAGCAACAAGAGTTAATAGACACTTTCAAGTCGCTTGAAAGCTCAGCTGTTCTGGTGGACTCGGAAGCGCTGGAAAGGGCAAAAGGATTTTTTGCCCAGATCTTTAACGAGGCTACCGTCGGGATACTGCGGGACGATCTGGATGCCTACCGGCATGCCATGAAAGTCGAGTCGGAAATCGTGCATTTCTTCGAGAAGATCGCCCAGTTGGAAACGAACAAGGACGCCAAAGCCCTGCTGATGGAGATCGTCGAGAAAGAGAAGAAAATCTACGAAAACATCGAAGAGATACACGATTTTGTCGCGGCCCCAACCACGCACGATGGGATAGAATTAGCGACCTGACAAGGCATCAGGCAGACAGAGCGGGGTCTTCCGGTCTCACAAGGCACCCAGGGGACGGGTCTCCAGCGTTGCCAGGGGTGGCGCCAAGGTGCGCGAGGGTGCCGGACGGCGGCACTCTGAGCGCCGTGAACGAATATTTTATCAGCCGGGAGGCCGGGACAGCGGGGGGGAGGGTAAGATGGTTGCGTCACACCCGCGGGATGGGCAGTAAAGGAGCCAGGTAATGACCCCTTGGCCGAAAATCGGGAGTACCGCGCTGCTCGGCATTGCGCTCGGGCTTCCAGTAGCAACGTGCCGCGCGGCTAGCCCCGTGCCGGAGCAATCCCGGGGCACCTTGCAACTGGCGGCAAACAGCCACCTGGTCCAAGCCGAAGTCGCGGCAACTCTCGCTTCCCGCGCTCGGGGCCTGATGTTTCGGGAAGCACTGCCGGAAAACCGCGGCATGCTCTTCGTATCCCCCGAAAAGCTGGAGCACTGCATGTGGATGAAAAACACCCGAATCCCCCTGAGCGCCGCCTTCCTGGAGAGCGACGGGACCATCGTGAACATCGTCGACATGGAGCCCGGGACCACTGAGGACCACTGCGCTTCCCGGCCGGTCCGGCATGTGCTGGAGATGAACCGGGGCTGGTTTCGGGCCATGGGGGTGGGTGTCGGAGACCGGATCAGCGGACTGGAAAAGGCACCGGAGGGGAGATAGCCTGTATCGGGACGCAAAGCTTACCGTTCCCCCTACCCTGCCGGCCCGGTTGCTGTTCACTTCAACGGTTCTGGATCTTCGGAGTAAGACGGGGCCGCAGCAGCAACTGGGATGCGAACGACCTCCGAAGAGCGCGGAGAATCGATGGCGGGTTATATTATCGCGCACTATATTACGACTTAAAATTATTATCAAAGTGGATCAATCTATTGGCTTGCGTTGAATTATCACAAATCACAACGGCATTTGGAAAAGGATATTTCGGCTCAGTGATACTGGCAGCGAGGCAGAACTGGGGAAGAAAAGAAAAAGGCCACCCATCAACCAGTGGCGATGGGCGGCCTTCTTGAAAATTCACCTGTTTCTTCGGGAGCTCGGCTACCTGATATCTTTTTGAAATAACGGGTCCGTCAGCTTTGTGCCCTTGGAATTTCTTCCGAGTTAACCGTTTCGGAAACAGGCTAAGTTAACTTTAGCACTTCTGCTAAACGTGTCAAGCATTCTCTTAATCGGTTCATTAGCTGCCCGCAAATGGCACAAAAAGCGCGATAAAAATCCAGAGATTCTGCTAGGTCGGAACCTAAAGCCCCGAAGATACGGCCGTATGTCCCTTGCGGTTCCCTATGCTGAAGTTTTTCAGGGTTAAAGGTTCATTTTTGCGCCTTTCGTGCGTTTTGCGGCCAAAAGGTTTTCCAGGGTTGCAGCCAAGCCGGCCTCACTCGTTGCCAAGTTGCTGCAGTATCGTGCGAAACGAGGGGTCGGAAAGTGCTACGGCCGGGAAATAGGTCCCCTCCAGCTCCCGGTCCCACCATTGCCCGCTTCGGCGGCGCTCTGCCGCGGTAGTGAAGCGGTAGCGGTAGTGCAGAGCCCGGATCTGATGCGGCGGGTGGCCGGGGAAAGGATTTTCCTTCAAAAGCGCCAGGGTAGCCTGGTCCCCTTCGAGCAGCCGCTCCACCAGGCGGATGAACCAGGGGTCTCTATACGGCGACGGCATGGCGGCAAACCACATCAGCCAGTCGAGCCGCAGATGGTAGGGGGCGACCTGGGGCGGCATGCTTCGGGGGTCGCCCGGCTTCCCCTTGAACTGGTACTCCTTCCAGCGCGTGGCCGCGGTGACGACCGCGTCGTCGGTCCCCTCCAGAACGATTTCGTAACGTGTGCGGGTGATGGAGCCGAACGCCCCGTAGCTGTTCACCAGATGAAGCGAGGTGTAGCTGGTGTTCATGACCTGGGCGCTGGAGAGCAGGTTTCGCACCGGACGCACGCTCAGGACCAGGACCATGAACCCCACTCCCCAGGTCGCCGCCACCTGAAACGACGTGGCCGACTCCAGCTGCGGGCGGGCGATCGGGAGGATCCTGCTCAGCTGCGCGTCGTCGAAGGTGCTGACGGCGAGCACCATGGTCAGGAAGCTGAGCCAGGAGAAATTGCCGCTGATCATCAGGGTCCCCTGGAACATGAGGACCAGGACTCCGGCAACCGCGCTGGCCGGTTGCGGGGCGAAGTAGCAAAAGGGGGCCAGCAGTTCCACCAGGTGGTTGAACGCCACCCCCGCCCGGTGCACCCAGGAGGGGAGCCAGTGAAAGTACCAGCTGAGCGGGTTGGGCATCGGCTGGGTCTCGAAATGGTAGTCCAGGCAGCTCAAATCCCGCCAGCAGGGGTCCCCCCGCCACTTGATCATGCCCGCTCCGAACATGACCCGGAACAGCACCCAGCGAAAGAGCCAGATCATGATTGCCCGTGGCTCGGTGTTGGCGGCACCCAGGAAGATGGCCAGGAACCCGCTTTCCAGCAGCATCGATTCCCAGCCGAAGCCGTAAAAGGTGAGCCCGATATTGACGTAGGAGAGATAGATCACCCAGAGCAGGGCCCAGACCGCCAGGGAGACCCAGATCCCGAAGCGCTCGGAGAGGCCGGTCAGCGCCAGGAGGGCGAGCAGCACCCCGATCCAGGCGAAGAGGACAAAGGCCCAGTCCCTGGGAAAAAGGTAGAAGATGCTCGGGGCGGCGTGAAAGGGAGTTTCCCTGATAAACTGCGGCGCCGACAGGAGCCCGTTTTCCCCGCACAGGGGGCGGAACTGGTTCAGCGCCACCAGAAACGCGATCAGGTAGACCAGCCCGATTCCCCTCTGCAGCAGCAAGCGCGTCAGCCAGTATCCCGGTGTGCTCTCCATGGGCATGCCATCCTCCCCTGCCTGGCCACCTCTCCAGGGAGAACCCCGCCCGCCCCCCCCCGGGGACGTGCACCCGGCCCTGGGGGCCGTGCTCCCTCCTCCCGGCCTCCGGCCACCCTCCCCCTCCGGAAGAGTGGTGTGGGTGCGGTGAGGTACTTCGTGGCACCTGAGTCGGGCAAAGTGTTGGTTCGCCTCTGCAAAATCGGCTTCCTGATTGATTGTATCCCAGCTTGCCATGCCGGCAAGCTGGGTCCAAGCATTCCCTTTCGCGGCGGCACCGGTGCGGTAGGCCCGTCAAGGGCGGGTGAGGATGATTGCCAAGACCGACCGGACAACCCTCGGGAAAACGCAGTCGATTGCCACCACAACGACGCGTAAAATAAGAGATTATCTGCTAGCAGGTTTAGTAGCTTTTTGTCTTGAGTAAATCAGAGCGGGAGGGGTAGAATACTTTTACGTCGACGTGGTTACCTTCGGCAGTGGATTAGAGCATTCCCGGTACACTATAATTGGCGTGAATGATTTCAGCACTGCCGGCTGTATATTGATTGTCACCAATTATATTTCATATATTTTTAAGTTTAACTTAAAATCAAGCTCCCCATGGAAAGAATTGAACTAACATTGTTGACGCAGATGCTTATCACCGATCACGAAATCGTGCGCCGCAAGGAATTGCTGCATTTTAGCGACGAGGACATGGTTTTGCTGACGAGTTGCAGACAGTTTATTGAAGAAGATATCGACATTATTGTCGACGACTTTTACCAGGTGCAGACCTCTTTCGAGGAAATAGCCTTGCTGATCGGAGATACCGGCACCCTTGCCCGGCTTCATGCGGCCCAGCGCACCTACGTCCTCGACCTGTTCAGCGGTTCCACCGACATCGCATATGTGAACAACCGTTGGCGCATCGGCCTGGTCCACAAGCGTATCGGAGTCGAGCCAAAGCTCTTCCTATCTGCCATAAAAACCCTGAAGGACATCATAGTCAAGGCTCTGCAAAGCCGGATCCCCGACAGCTCCGTCCTGGCGAGAACCTGCCTCGCGCTGGAGAAATTGTTGTATTTCGACATAACGCTGGTTTTCGACACCTACATCCGCAGCCTGGTCCGCGAGGTGGAGACGGCGAAGGCGAGCGTGGAGAGCTACGCGGCGAGCCTGGAGTTGCAGGTCGCCGAGCGCACCCGGCAACTGGAAGAAAAGGTGGCCCAACTGGAAGCGGCGCTAACCACGGTGAAAAGGCTGGAGGGTGTCATTCCCATTTGCGGCATCTGCAAGAAGATCAGGGATGACAAGGAGAGTTGGCAGCAGTTGGAGCAGTATATATCGGAGCATTCGCATGCCCTGTTCAGTCATGGTTTATGCCCGGACTGCTACGAGAAAGAGATAAGCAAAATCAGAAGGTTGAAAGACGAAAGATCGAAGGATGCGCCGTAAGTGAAAAAGCCGGGCGAGGAGCTCTTAGGCGAAAGGAGCCAGAAATATCCTTTCAGGGTGTTTGGGGTGTGATGTTACGTTTCCGTTTCCCTATCAAAAAAAACCGTACCTGCCCGGTTAATTTGTGCGATCAGACCGGCATCGTTGATTTTATGCAGCAATGAAAGGTCAATCTTGTAGGGCAAAAGAAGGTCATCCAGCTCGGTTTCAACCTTCATCAGTTCGGAAAGCGTGACAGCCTCACCTTTGATGGTGAGGTCGATATCCGAGCCGTTACGATAGTTGCCCTTGGCACGTGACCCGTAGATTATCACTTGGCATATCTGCGGATGGCCCAAGAATACGCCCTTGATGCGCGCGACGGTGCTTTCTGTAAGACCGAACCGTGGCATTTCCGCTTCAATTCCCATCTAGCAAATCCTGCATCCTGGCAGCGAAGGCCTGCAGCAGACCGGCATACTGCGTGGTCACCTTTTCCGATATTTCGTCGGCAATATCCTGATTGTAGGTGTGCGATGTCATATTGCGGCTCTTGATCATTTCCATCCACCCCTCGCCGTCGGTGACCAGGCTCCGCAAAAACGCCTCACGGGTCGCATCTCGCGAACCCATGATCGAAGTGGTGCCCTGGTATTCGAAATAATCCTTCATGACATTCCACGCCAGCTCATGGGTAAACTCGAAGGCCTTGATCAGTCCCTGTTGTTCAATATCGGACAGCGCTCGCTGCTGGCTCAGTTCGACTGCCTTGCCAAGTTGCAGAAGTGCCTTTTGATAATGTTGGAAGCGTTGCTGCCAACGGATATCGGGATCATGCATGGCGTAACCTCATCTACGAGTAGGGGCGATGCTTCACTATAAAGGCCTGCCCGCCGCTGGTGCCGGGGCCATCGGCCGCGGGGGACCAGGGGAATTCCACCAGGTGCGCGGCCAGCTCGTCCTTGCGGTAGCGGTTCACCTTGTTGGCAAGCAGCACCAGTGCCATGACCACCGGGAGGGTGAAGATGAAGAGCCCGGTGAGGGCCATCAGATTTTCCCCGATGTAGACGGTGACCGAGAGGTTGAAGGCGACCACGCAGAGGTAGAGAAACGGCGCATAGAGGGCGCGAAAGGGCGCTGCCGCGACTCCTGCCGGCCTCTCCTTCCCCCCCGCCAGCCGGTCGATCACCTGGAGCGCACCGACCATGACTGCGCTCACCAACCACCAGCCGAGGTAGTTGGAGAGCGGAATGCCGAAATGGGTGCCGATTTCCTTGTAACCGTAGATCCGCCCCAAAAACCAGCGCTGCCCCTGCAGGGCAACCGGGTCGGTCACGATGTCGAGAAAAACCTGGAACAGCGAACCCAAAAGCAGCGCCGAGAAGGAGCGCCTCAGGCGCCCGGTCTCCAGCGCGACCAGGTCGCGCCGGCTCCCCTTCACCGGGGCGAGCACGAGGAGCGCCGTGGCGTAGCTGCAGTAGGCGAGGAAAACGTAGGAGAGCGAATCGAAGAACGGCACCCCCGCCACCCAGAGTTCCTTGCCGCGGGTGGCCTCGACGTAATAGTACCAGCCATAGGGGAAACCGTTGTTGATGGAGGAGTACTCGGAGCCGAAGGCTATCAGGTAGCCGATGACGGTGAACCAGATGGACTTCTTCCACCCCAGATGCAGCACGGCCGCCACCAGGTAGGCAGCGAAAAAGGCGAACACGTAGGGGCGCATGGTGAGCGTACCGAGGGCTATGTGAAAAAAATCTGCCATTGAGACCGAGCCTTTGCGAGATGGTGCCTAGAAAAGCGTACCGATGATGGAGCCGAGCACCGAGATCGGCCCGGTATCCCCGAGACCTTCCATGGCCCGCTCGGCCTTTTTCAGGGTCGCCGTGGTGTCCCGGTACAGGTTGTCCTCGTTCACCAGCTTGCCGATGGTCCCCTGCCCGGTGTTCACCTTGTGCGCGATCTCGCCGATGTCCTTGGAGGCGTCACGCAACTGGGTGTAGAGGGCATCGTCGTTGACCAGCTTCCCAATGGTCCCCTCGCCGTGGTTGATCTTGGCGGTGATCTCGTTCACATTCTTCATCCCGGCGTTGAGGTCCTTCACCCCGACCTTCAGGTCGGTGACCAGCGAGGTCGCGTCGCGGTAGAAGGCGTCGTCATTCACCAGTTTGCCGAGCGTCCCCTCGCCCCGCTCGATCTTCCCGGCGACGCCGTTGAAGCTCGCCATGGCGCTGGAGGCGTCGGAGTAGAGTTTCTTGTCGTTCAGCAAAAGGGCGAGCGAGCCGTCGCCGCGGTCCAGCTTGGTGGTGATGCTGTTCAGGTTGGCGAGGGTCTGCTTCAGGTTGCCGCGGTTGTCGTCCAGTATGCTGGAGACCTTGTGCAGCACGTCCTCCTGGTTCCTGTTCAGGTTGATGATGAGCGCCTTGAAGTCCTTGGCCAGGTCGCTCACGTTGTCGACGATGATGTCGATGTTCGCCACGTCCTTGCCGGTGACGGTGCTCCCCGGCGGCAAGAGCGGCGCCGTGGGGGAGCCGAAGGAAAGCCCCAGGAACTGGCCGCCCAAGAGGTTGGTGAGGCGCAACCCGGCAACGGTGTCGGTCCGGATCCGGGTCCCCGGTTTCACCTCGAAATCGATCTCGATCCTGTCGCTTAGGATGACGATCTTGGTGATCTTCCCCACATCGACGCCGGCCAGCCGCACCGGGTCCCCCGCCTTGAGCCCGGTGATGGAGGTGAGGTACGTCTTAAAGGGGACGTTCTGCTCGAACGGGTTCCACTTCTCCCCCACCTCCAGGAGCACGCCGAGGATGATCAGACCAAGCACGAAGAACATGCCGACCTTTTTCTCTACCGTGAGAGCCATGGGAATAATTCCTCCAATAAGCCTATGGGCAAAATAAATTCAAGTGCTGCTTAATCTCCCATACCCTCCCCGGCCCTCCCCTTGAAGGGGAGGGAGCGATTTTAGCGGAAAAGGTAGTGGACTCAACGATCAAAACGACACAGCCACTCAACGCCTTACATGAGCAGGCGGGTCAGGAAGTAGTCGGCAACAAGTATCAGCATGAACGATAATACCACGCTTCTGGTGGTCGACTCGCCGATCCCCCGGGCCCCCCCGGTGGTCCCGAAGCCGACGTAGCAGGAAACCAGCGCCACCAGGGAGCCGAAGACCACTGCCTTGGTGAGCCCGATGCCGATCTCCTTCACCTTGAGCGCCGCGGTCAGGCTGTCGTAGTAGGTGGCGTAGGAGACGAAGATCTGCGGGTGTAGGTTGCTGATGAGCGCCCCCCCCACGATCCCGATGCAGTCCGAGTAGATCACCAGCGCGGGTACGCAGATCAGGCACGCGATGAAGCGCGGCATGGCAAGGTAGCGCACCGGATCGATGTCCAGCGTCCTCAGTGCGTCGATCTCCTCGTAAACGGTCATGACCCCGAGCTCGGCAGCCATGGCGGAGCCGACCCGCCCCGCCACCAGGAAACTGGTCATGACGGGGCCCAGCTCGCGCACCATGGAGTGGCCGACGATGGCGCCGATGATGTTCTGGCCGCCGTACTTCTGGAGCTCGACGCCGGTCTGCAGCGCGAGCACCATCCCGACGAAAAAGGCCATCACCGCGGCCACCGGCAGGGTGTCGTAGCCGATGATCGCCATCTGGGTCAGGATGCTCTGCACGTTGCGGGGCGCCTCGCGGAAGAAGAAGAAAATCTTCCCCTGCAGGATCACCATTTCACCGAGCACCTGGAGAAAGTGGAGTATTCTCTTGCCCACGCGTCCAAAGAATTCCGTCACGTCCCCCCCCATTTCAGGCCGAAGGGAAGCCAGAGAAGGTTCAGCTCACTCGCTGAGCCGCTTCGCTTCAGGCTGACCAGCCCCTTCAGCAGTTTCAGGTCGCTCTCATCCTTGGTCCTGCGATAGGCAATGAGCGGAAAGAGCTCGTAGGCAAGCTCCGGGCCGCGCCGCTCCTCCCAGAACAGGTTCCACAGGAGCGAGGAGGCGGAGTTGCCGTCCTCGTCCCAACGCCGCTGATAGAGGCGCCAAAACGGGGCCCAGTTCTCCTCGATCCCTTCCTTGTCGAAAACGGACTCGACGGGAGCCGGCAAGGAGATGGATGATACCCCAAGCGGGCTCTTGTTGTAAAGAAAGAGCGGCCAGAGTGCAGTCCGGCGCCTCTGGCTGCCGTCCTTGGGCCAGCTCTCGCGGGTGTCGCGGTATAGGAAGAAGAGTACCCGGTCCAGGTCCTGGTTGAAGATGTCCGAGCGGATCTCCTCGTGCCTGAAGCAGGGCCAGAGGTACCACTTTTTCTCCCCACCGGGGTACTGCTCGTGCGAGTAGAGCGGCAGGAAGGTATTGGCGTTCCTCTCCTCGCCGCGGGTCGTGCTGATGAAGGGCCAGAAGTAGTCGACTTCCTTAAACTTGCGTCCCCGGTCGTCCGTGTAGCCGAAAAAGGGCCACAGGTAGCTGCGCGAGCTCTTCTTGGGCGAGTCCGTGGCGGCGTAAAGCGGCAGCAGGACGGTCTTCTGGGTCGGGTTGTCCGTGTCAAGGGCGCTTTTTTCCGTCAGAAAAAAGGGCCAGAGCACGAACCGCTTGCTGTACACCCCCTCCTTCTGGGACTGGCCGTAGAGCGGGAAGAACTCGAAACCGCTTTCCTTTTCCCCGGTGGTCGTGGAGAAAAGCGGGTAGAGGTAGTGCCTGGTCGTGGTCCCCTTGTTGACGGTGCTCCCGTAGAGGGGGAACATCACGAAGTGGTACTCATCGCGCCAGAAATGGTCGTAGATGTCGCCGTAGAAGGGGATCATCGCCCGGTAGCGGCCGCGCTTCTCCGACTCCCCGGAGACATAGAAGGGAAGCAGCATGGTGCTTTGGTCGTGCTTCCCCTCCTCGTCCTTGCGGAACCTGGAACTCTGCAACAGCCGCATCACCTCGAAGCTGTCCGCATCCGGAGTCTTCTCGTGGAAGGCGGCCGGGTACAGGAAATAGGTCGAGGAGGTCCCCTCCTTGAGCTGGTCCTTGCGGTAGAAAAAGGGGCGGAAGGCGCTGTCGCGCTCCGTCCCCTTGCTCTGGAACTTGAGCAGCGGGCCGAGGATGGAGAGGTTGCTGAACCCCTCGGCCGGGCTGTCGCGGTAGTCGATGAGCGGCCAGAGGGTGAAGATGGTTCCTTGTTCCGCCCGGGCGCGGGCGGGGAGCGCGGTGCACGCCAGCAGGGTGAGCAGAAGGGGTATGAAGATCCTGGTGACTGGCATGAACCTCTGGTGCTGACGTTTCGCTATGACACAAGTATCGATAGTAACTTCAGCTATCAGACATAGTCAATCAAAATAATGTGCAAAAGTGCCCTATACTCAGCGCTCTTCCAGGGGGAAAACAAAGAGGCAGAAAAACCGTGCGGTCTGTCTGCCTCTTTGCATGATGTTCCAACCTGCCGGATCTTAGTACTTGCCGTCCGCGTAATCCACCCAGCCTCCGGCCAGCACCAAGGCCTTGTCGAAGGGGGAGATCTCGAACTGCATCGACTCCTGGCGACCCGAGCCGCTCACGGTGAGGCTGGCGCCCTCCACGTCGATCCTGATCTGCGCATCGGGAGCCTGGGCGAAGGAGAAGAGGCGGTCGATCTGTTCGGCGGAAAGCTCGATGGCGGCCATGCCGCAGTTGAACATGTTCTGCCTGAAGATTCGGGCGAAGGACTGGGCGATCACGGCGTTGATTCCATTTACCTCGAACACCCAGGGGGCGTGCTCGCGGGAGGAGCCACAACCGAAGTTGGCGCGGGATACCACCACCCCTGCCGTCACGGTCTTCTCAGACTTGGGGTCGAACCCGGGGAGTTTCAGGTCCTCCAAGAGGTAGGGCTTCAGGTCCTCCTTGGTGATCTCGGTCAGGTACTTGGCCGGGATGATCTCGTCGGTGTTTATGTCGCTGCGGTCCAGAAAGAGGGCCGGGCCACCAAATGTTTTCATATAGGTCTCCTGAAAGTAGGTTTGGTTGTGTTACTTGGCGTGGCTAATCCCGCGGCAGCTCCCTACAGGTACTTGCGCGGGTCGGCGAGCTTCCCCTCGATGGCGGAAGCGGCTGCCGAAGCCGGTGAGAGCAGGTGCACCATGCCACCTTTCCCCATGCGCCCCATGAAGTTGCGGTTGGTGGTGGAGGCGCAGGCCTCGCCCTCAGCGAGCACGCCGTTACTCATGCCGAGGCAGGCGCCGCAGGTCGGGTTAGTGACGCAGAAGCCCGCATCCATGAAGATCGCGATCAGCCCCTCGGCCGCCGCGTCCTTGTAAATCTGCGGGGTGGCCGGCGACAGGATGGCGCGCACCTTCGGGGCGATTTTCTTTCCCTTGAGGATCGCCGCGGCGACCCTCAGGTCTTCCAGGCGGCCGTTGGTGCAGGAGCCAAGGTAGACCTGGTCGATCGGGGTGTCGCCCATCTCGCTAACGCTCTTCACCTGGTCCGGCTTGTAGCCGAAGGTGCACAGCGGCGTCAGGTCGGAGAGGTCGAGGTCGATCACCTGCTCGTACTGGGCGTCCGGGTCGGAGCACCAGGCGGCGTAGCTCGAAAGGGCCGCTTCCTTGGAGGGGAAGTCACCCGAGATGAAGGGCCAGAGGTAGTCCACCGTCACCTGGTCCGGCATGCAGATCCCAGAGGTGCCCCCCGCTTCGATCGCCATGTTGCATAGCGTCATGCGGCTCTCCATGGTCATGGTGGCGACCACGGGACCGGCGAACTCGATGACCCGGTCGGTGGCGCCGTTCACGCCCAGGTGCCCGATCACGCGCAGGATGGCGTCCTTGGCGTAGACCCCCTTGGGAAGCGTCCCGTTCAGGTTGATCCTGATGGTCTTCGGCTCCCGGAAGGCGCAGACCCCCTTGAGTATCCCCACTTCCAGGTCGGTGGTGCCGACACCGGCGGCGAAGGCCCCGAAGGCGCCGTGGGTGCAGGTGTGGGAGTCACCCATGATGACCGTGTTGCCGGGCCGGATGAAACCCTTCTCCGGAAAAAGCGCGTGGCAGACGCCGTTGGCGCCGATGTCGAAGAAGTCCTTGATCTCGTGGCGCCGAGCCCAGTCCCTGAGCATCTTCGCCTGGGTCGCGGTCTTGGAGTCCTTGCTCGGCGTCACGTGGTCGATGACCGCCTTTATCTTGGAGGTGTCGAAGACCCGGTCCTTGCCGCGCGCCATGAGGTCAGCGATGGCGATCGGGGTGGTGATCTCGTGGCACATGACCACGTCGATTTTCAGCACCTTGGTACCTGCAAACGGCTCATCCACGAGATGGGCGGCAAATATCTTCTGAGCGGTTGTCATACCCATAAGTAAGCGCTTCCTTTTATGTTGTGGGATGGTTACATCTAGGGCAACAATAACCAAATACCCCAAACAAATCAAACTAATATTTGTTCAATCATATTAAACATTTGCCTGGAGCAGCAGGTGTGTTATAATTCTCCGACCTGACTCATAACAAGGGAGTAACCAGATGCAACTGCGCTTTACCCGGACCAACGGCGAAATGGACACCCTTATCGATGAACTCCTGGAGAAGGCGGGCGGGGTGTACCACCCTACCCTGACGCGCGAGCTGATCCTCTCGGCTCTCAAGGCGGGCCAGGACACCGACTATCTGGCCGACCTGAAGCTTCTGAACAACACCATGAAGGAGATGCGCTACACGACCAAGGTGTTCGCCCCCTTCCGCGACAAGACCAAGGTGACCATCTTCGGTTCGGCGCGCACCCCCTCTGACGACCCGATGTACCTCAAGTGCGTGAGCTTCAGCAAAATGCTGGCGGACAAGGGGTACATGATCATCACCGGCGGCGGCGGCGGGATCATGCAGGCGGGGAACGAGGGTGCCGGTAGCGAGGCGTCTTTCGCGGCCAACATACGGCTCCCCTTCGAGCAGAGCGCCAATGCGGTCATGCTGAAGAACCCACGCCTCATCACCTACAAGTACTTCTTCACCAGGAAGGTCGCCTTTGTGAAGGAGGCCGACGCCATCGCCGTGTTCCCCGGCGGCTTCGGCACCCTGGACGAGGCGATGGAGGTGTTCACCCTGATCCAGACCGGCAAGACCTCCCCGAAGCCCCTGGTGCTGGTGGACGACGAGGACGGCTACTGGGAGCAGTGGTTCCGGTTTGTGAAGGAGAGGCTCCTGGTCATGGGTTTCATCTCCGCCGAGGACTTCTCCATCTTCACCATCACCAAGAGCCCTGAGGAGGCGGTGCAGGTGATCGAGGAGTTCTACACCAACTACCACTCCATACGCTTCGTGAACGGCGATCTGATCCTGCGGCTCACCAAGGAGTTGAGCGCCGACCAGATAGAGAGGCTGGAAAACGAGTTTCCCGAGCTGCGCCTCCCCGGCAGCCACATCACCCCTACCCTGCCGCGCCCCGAGGAGGCGGACGAGCCGGACCTGATCGACCTGCCGCGCATCGCGTTTCGCTTCCACCACCAGCACTACGGGCTCCTGATGGCCTTCATCCGGCGGCTCAACACCTTCTGAGTGCCACTGGAACGTCACCCAAGAAAAGCAAGAGAAACGATGTTTTTTTAAATATTTTCTTGACAAGGTTATTATACCCTGTTAATTTTTACCGCAGCAGCTAGTTTCGGAAGTTTGCAGCGCCGAAAAAGCCAAAGAGCAGCTTACTTTGTGCCGTTTCATGCCCAAGACTCTCCGGAAATTGCAGCATACAACGTAGATCCGGCAGAGTACCGGAAGGTTACACAAAGGAGGCAGGACAATGGCACAGGGCAAGGTGAAATGGTTCAACGACGCAAAGGGATTCGGCTTCATTGAGCAGGACAACGGCGAGGACGTGTTCGTGCACTTCTCAGCAATCACCGGGGAAGGCTTCAAGTCCCTGGCTGAAGGGGAAGCTGTCTCCTTCGACGTGACCAACGGTCCCAAGGGTCTGCAGGCCGCAAACGTCAAGAAGATCTAAGCAGCCGTAAAAGGTACTGCGCTGAAAAGGCCCCGCCGGAGATTCCGGCGGGGCCTTTTTGGGTGATAGATTTACCAAGATACAGCAGTCAGAACCAAAAGGCCTCAGCACAAAGGTTCACGAAGAAAAAGAGAGGGTCACAGAGGGGAAAAAAGCGTTTATAGTCTGAAACAACAACCCTTAGTCTTTGGGGTTTCCACTGTGCCCTCAATCGAGGTGTACCCTCTTGTCCTCTTGAGTGAGGCTTATGACCCTATGCATTGACTCTGCTTCGTTCAGCGCGCCCGATTCTGATCATCCTGCCGATAGGCACCAGAAACATCAGGCAAAGCAGCAGCGCGACGCGGCCGTGCTCCACGGCGAATATGACGGGTACCAGGAGCAGCCGGGTCACTTCCCTCAAAGGCTCGTGCCGCCCGATCAGGTCCGCGATGGGCGGGCTCAACCGGTAATAGAGCGCTACGAAGAGCCGCCCGGGCGGGTTGGTCAGCAGGTAGTCGTCCCGGAAGGCGCGCAAAAGCGCCACCTTCGGGTGCAGGTAGCTGCCGTAGGCTGCGGTGGCGATGAAGCAGCCGCTCTTGCCGCTGCTTGAAGGGCCGGCGGCCACTGAAACGGTCTGGGTGGTCCCGTCGCTGCTGAAATTCGCCTGCTGCCCGTCTAGGCCGGTAGTGTTGGCCAGCAGCAGGGCGACCTCGTCCGTTGCCGGGTTTAGGGCATTGAAACCGCTCACGGTGTAGGAGGCACCACCGGGGTCGGCCGGCACCTCGGAAATGACCCCCCTGGACTTTTGGAAGACCAGCGCCTGAATGCCGCTGGTCTTTGCCAGGGTTATGGTCAGCGTGACACTGCTCGCCGAGGGGACGAACCTGTAGAAGGCGAAGGAGTAGTGGGGCAGGGTCACCGAGGGGGTGGCCGAACTGGCCGAGTTGACCGGATAGTTGGCGTAGCTGGCAACCGGCGCACAGGACGGAATGGTGCCGATGCCACCCAGAGGTGTCACGGTTGTGGTCGGCCAGGGCCAGTCGCCCAGATAAAGCCGCTGGACGAAGCCGAAAAATTCGCTCCCCAGCGAGCTGGCGTACGAGGCTGAGAGAACGGCATCGAGCACCGGCACCATGGGGATGTCATCCCCGTTTGTCGGCGGCGCAACGGTGGCGAGCTTTTCCCAGACCTTTCGAATGGCGGTCGTACTGTGTTTTTCCGCCAGGTAGCGGTTGAATATCCAGCGCCCATAGGCCTCACCATTAAAGTCCGGGTCGCTTTGCGGCAGATCGATCTGGCGCGTGGTGTCATTGAACCAGCCGGCAAGGTAGTCGTAGTTTTGCTGCACGTCCGGATAGCGTTCGCCCTCGAACCAGGTCGAGGTTGCCTCCGCGTACCAGATGTCGAAATAGTAATTGTAACCGTACTGGACGGCATGGTGGAATTCGTGGACTGAGGTGACATCCAGGCTTTGCAGCGGCGAATAGGCGTCAGGTGTAAAGAGGGGGTTGGTAAAATCCTTGTCGAGCTGGATGTACGCGGTGTAGGCATAGGGGAAATTTGCGGAGGCCGCCGGCTGGTCGCTTTGGGTCAAGCCGTAGTAACCCTGCGCACCCAGGTCTTGCAGGTACACATCGAAGGGAGTCCCGGGGAAATTCGCGGGAGGGTGATATCCTAGGCCGCCGTTACCGAGGTAAAACGAGTAGGCAGCCTCGAAGGCATCTCCCACTTTGCCTGCCCAATCGGCGGCGCTGTTCAGATGGAGGCCGGTGTAGTAATTGATGCCGTGATACAACACATTACCAACGCTGTAGTCGTTCACCTGGGGTGCATCACTGCCAGTCGCGGTGTAATGAATCGCGAAATGCCCCCCGGAAGAAAGCAGCGTCGTCGGAGTCCCCGACAATACCGGCGCGGCCAGCTGCTTGGCAAGCACCTGCCGGGTGCCGGCTGCCAGCTTGTCCCAGTCTCTTTTGAGACTGTGTAGCAGCGGGGTGCCGCTGCGAACGGCAGTGGCTTGCCGCGCCGGCGCCGACAGGATCGCCTTTTCCAAGGCGCTGCCGGGCTGGCGTTGAGCGAAGGCGGAGAGGTAATAGTCATCGAGCTGTCCGGCAACCCCCGGCAGGGCCAGTGACAAAACGCATACTGCTGAAATTACCAGGCGCATCAAGACCTTTCGCATCAATCAACCATCCTTTTGCCCACTCACAGTGGGGCCAGTGTCGTTATGCCCCTTGCCACCGCAACCTGAATCACCTGCCCCGCTTCGAGGTGGTGGCTGCCGGTGGCCGCTCCTGCCGCTGTCAGACTCATGACGGCAGCCAAGATCCCCGTCAAAATAACATTGCCACCTGCAGGCATGAAAATCGCCTTATCCAGTAGTGAAGTGAAGTCTTCTCAGTGATGGGGCCACCCAGGTACTCCTCTCTTAGTTCCGGACAGTCACTGGTTGCAGCAAGGGATGTGCCAAAGAGTATCCGTCTCGACGTTCAGCTTTTCACTGCAAGCCGTAAAACATGAGGGCACAGCACAAGAAGAACGACAAAGTCAACAAAAAGGGGACCCGTGAGGATCCCCTTTTTTGTAGCGTTCTTTTCTGACAGCCGATCGGCTGCTGCTGGATTATTCTCAGAGCGGCTCGATATCGCGCTCCGCGGCGAAGTGGAGCCGGTTCAAGGCGTCGATGTAGGCCTTGGCGGAGGCCTCGATGATGTCGGTCGAGGAGCCGCGCCCGATCACCACCCGCTCACCCTGGCCGATGCGGACGGTGACCTCGCCCAGCGCGTCGGTGCCGCCGGTGACGGAGCCGACGTTGTACTGGACCAGCCTGGCGTCGGTCTTGGTGAGCTTCTTGATCGCCTTGAGCGTCGCGTCGACCGGCCCGTCCCCGAGCTCCGCCGTGCGCAGCTGCTCCCCGTCGATCTCCATCTGCACGGTCGCCGTGGCGACGGCGAAGGAGCCGCAGGTCACCGTGATGTGGGAGAGCTTGTACTTCTCGTTCACCCGCATGATCTCGTCGGCGACGATGGCGTCTAGGTCCTCGTCGAAAACCTCCTTCTTCAGGTCGGCAAGCGCCTTGAATCGGGTGAACGCCTTGTTCAGGTTGTCGTCGTCCAGCTCGTAGCCGAGCTCTTCGAGCCTTTTTTTGAAGGCGTGGCGGCCGGAGTGCTTGCCGAGCACCAGGGCGCTCGCCTTGAGGCCGACCGATTCGGGGGTCATGATCTCGTAGGTCGACTTCTCCATCAGCATGCCGTGCTGGTGGATCCCTGCCTCGTGGGCGAAAGCGTTGGCGCCGACGATCGCCTTGTTCTGCTGCACCACGATGCCGGTGACGGAGGTGAGAAGCCGGCTCGCCGGGGTGATCTGCTCGGTCACTACGTTTGTCTTAAAGGGGAGGATATCGCCGCGGGTCTTGATCGCCATGACGAACTCCTCCAGCGAGCAGTTGCCTGCGCGCTCGCCGATCCCGTTGATGGTGCACTCCACCTGGCCCGCCCCCGCCTGCACGGCGGCGATGGAGTTTGCGACCGAGAGACCGAGGTCGTTGTGGCAGTGCACCGAGATGACGGCGTCCTCGATGTTGCGCACGTTGTCCTTCAGGTACTTGATGATGTTGAAATATTCGAACGGTATGGTGTAGCCGACCGTGTCCGGGATGTTCACCACGCTGGCGCCCGCGTCGATGACTGCGGCGACTACCTCGCCCAGGAACTTGAGGTCGGTGCGCACCGCATCCTCGCAGGAGAACTCCACGTTTTTCGTGTAGGAGCGCGCGCGCTTCACACCGGCGACCGCGGCTGCGAGCACCTCGGAGGGGGTCATCTTCAGCTTGTACTTCATGTGAATATCGGAGGTGGCGATGAAGGTGTGGATGCGCCCCTGCTCCTGCGCGTACTGCAGCGCCTCCCAGGCCCGGTCGATGTCCTTAAAGCCGGAGCGGCAAAGGCCAGCTATTTCCGGTCCCTTGATGTGCTGGGCGATCTTCTTCACCGCCTCAAAGTCGCCCTCGGAGGCGATCGGGAACCCGGCCTCGATGACGTCCACGTTGAGCTTTTGCAGCTGCTTGGCGAGGCGGAGCTTCTCCTCGATGTTCATGCTGGCGCCCGGGGACTGCTCCCCGTCTCTGAGTGTTGTGTCGAAGATCTTGATGTTCCTTGGTTCCGTGTTTTTCACGCGCTCCCCCTTGGTCGATGGTTAAGCTGCCCGGGCGTCTGCTGCAAGGCCGCCCTGAGATTTTTAATTATTCCAGACATTCCGGCAAAAACCAGCGCCAGACGAAATTCGTGCCGTCCCGGAGAGTTCCGGGCGCCTGGCTCAAAAAATGAAAAAGCCTCCGCCCCAGCAAGGGGCGAAGGCTTCAGAAAGCTTCCGCGGTACCACCCTCATTCATCCGCCTGACGAGCGGACCTTATAAACCCTTTACGCGGGCCGACGGCCACAGCTACCCCGGAGACGCGTTCGCCGGTTGCCGGGTGCCTCGCTGGACGCGGGACCCGATAACACGCTAAACTGGACGCCGGCTCTCACCGCGGCGGCTCAAAGGCGAGTTCACCTTGTTTCCTCACCGGTTTGCACCAAGCACCGGCTCTCTGTAGGGGAAGGGAAAGGCTACTACTCCTCATCACTGCCTTTACTAACTTGCGACTGATAATAGGAAAAACCCATGACGCATGTCAAGGGTTTTTCTTTGCCATTCAGTATTTTTGATGAGGCAGAACTTTTGTCGGTAAATGACAGAGCTCTCAAGTAGTCAATGAGGCGAAGATACGCCCCCTATAGCAAAGGGGAGAGTCTTCGCGTCCTGAAGGACGCTGCTACGGAAGCAGACCCGGGCTCGGGTCCCCAGCAGCGAAACGCACCGGGGGAAAACCGGCCGGCTGTTACGGCTGTTTCTTCCCCGCGTTGGCCATGTCACCGCGCCCCTTGGCCAGCGCCTTCTCCAGCCTGCGGCGGCGCGGCCAGGTCATCAGGAAGCCGACCGGCCCGGAGAGGATGTAGCAAAGGAAAATGGCGAACAGCATCAGGTAAGGCTCCGCAGCGATGACGATCAAAAGCAGGATCGCCAGCACTAGAAAGGCGAAGGGCTGCCGTTTGATGAACCCGGGGTCCTTGAAGGAGTTGTAGCGCACGTTGGAGACCATGAGCAGCGCCAGAAAGTAGATCAGCACCAGGATCGCCAGCTTGATGTAGGAACTGGGCCACCCCATGTAGTAGAAGAGGAGCACGGTCGCGGAGACCATGCTGGCGGCGGCCGGAGTCGGCAACCCTACGAAACGCTTGCTCTCCACCGTTTCCACCTGGACGTTGAAGCGGGCGAGCCTGAGGGCCGCACAGGCGAGAAACAGGAAGCCGGCGAGCCACCCCAGCCTGCCGAACGGCTTGAGCGCCCAGCAGTACATCAGAAGGCCGGGCGCCGCGCCGAAGGAGACCACGTCGGCCAGGGAATCGAACTCCACCCCGAACTTGCTCGCCGTGCCGGTGAGCCGCGCCACCTTGCCGTCCAGCCCGTCGAAGATGGATGAGGCGAGGATCCAGAGGGCGGCGGTCTTGAAGTCGCCGTTAACGGTCGACACCATGCAGTAAAAGCCTGCGAAGAGGCTTCCCGCGGTAAAGAGGTTCGGGAGAATGTAGATCCCCTTGCGCATTCCTTCCCGTTCTATGCGGACCTTTTCCTCGCTCACGGCAGTAACCCCAGCACGGTTTCGCCGGCGCAGGTCTTCTGCCCCATGGCGACCTGCACCTTGGACCCGACCGGGAGATAAACGTCCAGCCGGGAGCCGAAACGGATCAGCCCGTAGCGGCAGCCGCGGATCAGAAGGTCGCCCGCCTGGGCGTAGCAGACGATGCGCCGGGCAATGAGGCCTGCCACCTGCACCACCACCAGCCTCACGCCGGGAGCGGCCTCGAGGACCAGCCCCTGCTGCTCGTTTTCGAAGCTGGCGCGCTCGTCCCTCACGTCGTAGAACTTCCCCTTGATGTAGAAGCTGTCCAGCACCTTGCCGCTCACCGGAGCCCGGTTGACGTGCACATTGAAGACCGACATGAAGATGCTGATCTTCTCCATCTCCACCGAGGTGTGCGGTTCGACCACGCGCCCCGAGAAGATGACCACCCCGTCCGCAGGCGCAATCACCGTGTTCTCGTTGGTCGGCGTGGCGCGCTCGGGGTTTCTGAAGAAAAATACGATGAACAGGGTGAGCAACTGGAAGAGCGCCGCCGGGGCGAAGAAAAGGGGATGCAGGTAGATCCCGGAGAGCGTCAGGGCGGCCGCCAGGGCGAGGGATCCAGATATGAAAGGGTATCCCTCGACGGCGATCGGGGTATGGGCATTGCGCATCTAGTTACCTCGTGAAAGTTTGAATCAACAGCAAAGAGGCCGAAACCGGGCGTCCTCGCCTCAACGCGGGATTATAGCTCGAAAACGGCCTCTCATGCAATGTTAGATTTTTGCGCAGCCGGCTACCCCTTCCATCCCTTGGCGCCGCGTCCGATCACCACCGGGCCGGTGCTCACCAGTTCCTTGAGCCCCAGCGGGCGCAGCAGCTCCACCATGGCGCTCACCTTGGCCGGGGTTCCGGTCGCCTCCAGGGTGTAGGACCTGGGGGTCACGTCGATCACCTTGGCACGGAAGATGTCGGCGATTCTCAGCACCTCGGCGCGGCTGTCGTCCTCAGCCGAAACCTTGACCAGCACCATTTCGCGCTCGATGGCGTTCTCCGGCTCAAAGTCGATGACCTTGATCACGTCGATCAGCTTATTGAGCTGCTTGGTGATCTGCTCAATGATCTGCTCGTCGCCGCGGGTAACCACGGTGATCCGGGACAGGGATTCATCGTTGGTGGGAGCGACGGTGAGCGAATCGATGTTGAAGCCGCGTCCGGAAAAAAGCCCGACGACGCGGGACAGCACGCCGAATTCGTTCTCAACGAGGACTGCTATGGTATGTCTCATAAAACCCTCCGAAGCAATTGGCAATGGATAATTGACAATTGACATGACAGTCAAAAAATTTAGGCTGCAAGCACCTCGATGGCACAAGGCAGCTGCAGGATCTGTGGATAAGCTTCGACACTCGACTCAACAGCGGCAATTGACGTTCAACATTGTCAACTGTCGATTGTCAATTGCCTCTCAGCTCATCAGCACCATCTCGGTGAGGGAGGCGCCGGCCGGAACCATCGGCAGCACCTTCTCCTCGCGGGCCACCTTGAACTCCATCAGGACCGGGCCCGGAGTGGCAAACCCCTTCTTGATGACGTCGTCCACCTCGTCCACCTTGCTGGCCAGAAGGCCTACGGCGCCGAACGCCTCGGCGAGCTTCACGAAGTCGATCGGGAGTTCCATGCAGGTCGAGGAGTAGCGCTTGTCGAAGAAGAGCTCCTGCCACTGGCGCACCATGCCGAGGAAGTTGTTGTTGAGGATGATGATCTTCACGTTGAGCCGGTTCTGCACGATGGTCGCCATTTCCTGCAAGTTCATCTGGAAGCCGCCGTCACCGCAGACCACCATGACCTGGCGCTCCGGGAATGCCGCCTGGGCACCCATGGCGGCGGGAAGGCCGTACCCCATGGTCCCCAGCCCGCCGGAGGAGAGCAGTGTCCGCGGGCGGGTGAACCCGAAGAACTGGGCGACCCACATCTGGTGCTGCCCCACGTCGGTCGCCACGATGGCGTCCGGGTCGGAAAGGGCGCGCAGCCTCTCGATCACGTACTGCGGCTTAATGATCGAGGTATTCTGCTGATAGGCCATTGGGTGCTTCGCCTTCCAGTCCCCGATTTCCTTGATCCAGGGGACGATCGCCATCCGGGACGTGGCGATCTCCGCCTCGCGCTCCTCGGTCACCTTGAGCATGCGCAGCAGCACCTCGCGGACGTCGCCGACGATCGGCAGGTCCACGCGGACGTTCTTCTTGATTGAAGTCGGGTCGACGTCGATGTGAATGATCTTCGCGTGCGGCGCGAAGGTGGCGAGCTTCCCGGTGACCCGGTCGTCGAACCTGGCGGCGACGGCGATCAGCACGTCGCTGTGGGAAACCGCCATGTTGGCGCTGTAGTGGCCGTGCATGCCGAGCAGTCCCAGGGAGAGCGCGTCGTCCTCCGGGAAGGAGCCAAGACCCATGAGGGTCGTGGTGACCGGGATGCCGAGCCGCCTGGCGAGGGCAGTCAGTTCTTCGGCGGCGTTGGCGAGGATGACACCGCCCCCCACGTAGATGACCGGCTTCTTCGCCTGCAGGATCATGGTGACCGCCTTCTCCACCTGCTTGGGATGCCCCTCGACGGTCGGTTTGTAGCCGCGGATCTCAACTGTCTCCGGGTAGTGGAACTCGGTCTGCGCCATCTGGACGTCCTTGGGGAGGTCGACCAGCACCGGCCCCGGGCGCCCTGTGCGCGCGATGTAGAAGGCCTTCTTCATGATGAGTGCCAAGTCCTTCACGTCCCTCACCAGGAAGTTGTGCTTGGTGCAGGGGCGGGTGATGCCGATGATGTCCGCCTCCTGGAAGGCGTCGTTGCCGATCAGGGCGGTCGGCACCTGGCCGGTGATGATGACCATCGGGATGGAATCCATATAGGCGGTCGCGATGCCGGTGATGGTGTTGGTGGCCCCCGGGCCGGAGGTGGCAATCGCCACGCCGACCTTTCCGGTCGCCCGCGCGAAGCCGTCAGCTGCGTGGACCCCGGCCTGCTCGTGGCGGGGCAGGATGTGCCTGATCTCCTTGAAGGAGAAGAGTTCGTCGTAAAGGTTGATGACAGTCCCGCCCGGATAGCCGAAGATGGTGTCGACCCCTTCAGCTTTCAGACACTCCAAAAGTATGCGTGCACCGTTCATTTTCATACGTCCTCCTATAAAGGGAAAACAATTGAGGGTAAAGGTGGTCACTTGTCGGATCGGATCCGACCGAGTGAATGGCATTAGTCCGCCGTCGTTATGGCGCCGGTGTGGGCGGAGGTGACGACCTTCGCGTAACGAGCCAGCCACCCTTTCTTGATCTTCGGCTCGGGCGCGACCCAGCGGCCGCGCCGCTCGGCGAGCACCTCGTCGCTCACCATGAGCTTCAGCGAGCGGGCGGGTATGTCGAGCTCGATCGCATCGCCGTCCTCGACCAGCGCGATGGGACCTCCCACCGCCGCCTCGGGGGAGATATGCCCGATGCAGGGGCCGCGGGTGCCGCCGGAGAAGCGGCCGTCCGTGATGAGCGCGACGCTGTCGCCCAAGCCAAGCCCCATAAGTGCCGCGGTCGGGGCCAGCATCTCGCGCATGCCGGGACCTCCCTTGGGACCTTCGTAGCGGATCACCACCACGTCGCCCCCCTTGACGACGCCTCCCATCATCGCCGCCATGGCACGCTCTTCCGAATCGAAGCAGCGCGCGGTGCCGGTGAATTTCATCATGGCGTCCGAGACGCCGGACTGCTTCACCACGGCCCCCATGGGCGCTATGTTGCCGAACAGGACCGCGATCCCCCCTTCCTTCTTGACCGGGTTGGAGAGCGGATGGATGACGTCCTCGTCCACCCCCTGCAGGCTTGCCGCCAGCTGGTGGGTGCTGAGCCCGAACACGGTCGGGCAGTCGATGATCTTGTCACCCAGCTGCTTCAGGACGCCGGCGACGCCGCCTGCGGCGTCGAGGTCTTCCATGAAGTGCTCGCCGGCCGGGTTCATGGAAGCGATCTGCGGGGTTTCCTTGGAGAGGACGTCGAAGGTCGCCAGCGGCAGCTCAACCTCGGCCTCGTGCGCGATGGCGAGCAGGTGCAGCACCGTGTTGGAGGAGCCGCCCAGGGCGAGGTCGACCCGGATGGCGTTCTCGAAGGCCGCGCGGGTCATGATGGAGCGCGGCGTGATGTTCTGGTGCACCATTTCGACGATCCGCTCACCGGAGGCAAAGGCGATGCGCCGCTTCAGCGCCGAGACGGCCAGCGCCGTGCCGCAGCGCGGCAGGCTCATGCCGAGGGTTTCGGTCAGGATCGCCATGGTGTTGGCGGTGAAGAGCCCCTGGCAGGACCCCATACCGGGACAGGCGTTCTCCTCGCAACGGGCCAGTTCCTTGTCGTCGATGACCCCTGCCTTGTAGCGCGCCATCGCCTCGAAAGTGTCGGTGACGAAGGAGTACTTGCGCCCGGCGTCGCCCCGGCCGCTCATCATGGGACCCGCGGTCACCACGATGCACGGGATGTCCAGGCGCGCCGCGGCCATCAGCATGCCGGGGGTGATCTTGTCGCAGTTGGTGAGGAGCACCAGGCCGTCTAGGCGGTGCGCTTCCGCCACCGACTCCACCATGTCCGCGATCAGTTCGCGGGTGGGGAGCGAATAGTGCATCCCCTTGTGCCCCATGGAGATGCCGTCGCAGACCCCGGGAATGCCGAAGAAGAAGGAGTAGCCGCCGCCGGTGTGCACCCCCTTTTCGATGAAGCGCTCCAGGTCCCTCATGCCGACGTGCCCCGGAATCAGGTCAGTGAAGCTGGTGGCAATACCGATGAACGGCTTGCCCATCTCGCTTTGCGGCAGGCCGGTTCCCTTCAGGAGCGCCCGATGAGGGGTACGCTCCAGCCCTTGAGTAATAGTATCGCTACGCATATAGTCCCCTTGGCGCCGGTCGCGGCCTGTTTGGGGCCGACAAACCGGTAGTTGGTCAGGTGAAAAAACATTGTGTTTCGGGGTGGTTATCGGAATTAACGTGAACGAACAACATAATACATTAAGGTGTGGCTGTCAACAGGCGAGTAAAACAGCGTTAAATTCGGCCGGGATCAGGCGGCTTGCCGCCGGCGTTTGGCCAGTTCCGCCTCGGACGCGCGCAGGTAGGTGGGGTTCAGCAGGGGGAGCGGGATGAATTTCCCCTCCAGGGCGGCGGCCAGGGCCAGGACGGCACCCGCGCCGGCACGAGGCAGGTGGGCGTGCCAGGGCGCAAAGAGTGCCAGGTCGCCCAGGGTGCTTTGAATCAGGTCGTGGTAGCGCACGGCCCCTTCGCCCACGAAGAGGGTCGGGGCGTCGATTGCCGCGAGAAAAAGCTCCGGGGTGACGACCGCGTCGAGCAGCAGGGCTTGCGCCAGAGCGCCGCAGCGGTAGAGCCCCGCATAGACCTCGTTTTTCCGGGCGTCGAACATGGGCGCCACCTGGGCCGAGGCAAAGGGTAGGTTCATGGCGAGCATGGCGAGAGAGGAGAAGCCGAGCGCCGGTTTGCCGGTGGCGAGGGCGAGTCCCTTCACCGTGGCAATGCCGACACGGACCCCCGTGAAGGAACCGGGTCCCAGCGAGACGGCGAAGGCATCCAGGGCGTCCGGGGCAAGGAGGGCGGCCGCCAGGAGTTTCTCGACCGAGTCGAGCAGCCTCCCGGAACAGCAGCGGTCCTCGCCGAGCAGGCACTCCCCGAGCAGCACCGTCCCGTCGCTCAAGGCTACCGAGGAGCAGTTGCTGGAGGTATCAATGGTAAGTATTTTCACGGCAATCCAACTCCGGCTGAAGATCGACCCAAAACTGAGGAGCATCCAGCATCCGCTACAAAAAGTTTTCCCTCCCCTTCAAGGGGAGGCTCAAACCTTCCCCATGAACATGCGCGCGATGTCGTTGTAGAAAGCGAGCATCATGAGGCTGATCAGGAGCACCAGGCCCACCTGTTGTGCGATCTCGCGGGTCTTCTTGTTGACCGGCCTGCCGATTACCAGCTCAATCAGGAAGAAGGCGAGGTGACCGCCGTCCAGGATCGGCACGGGCAGCAGGTTCAGCACCCCGAGGTTCACCGACAAAAGCGCCACGAAGGCGAGGAAGTTCACCCCGCCGGCCGCCGCCTGCTGGCCGGCCATCTTCACGATCATGATCGGGCCGCCGATGTTGTCTAGGGGGATGGCCCTCTCGACCAGCTTCACCAGCGAGAGCACGGTCAGCTTGATGACGCTCCAGCACTGGGCGCTCCCCCTTTGCAGCGCTTCGCCCGGCGGGAAATGCTCGATAACCGTGTCCCCGGCGGCGACGACGCCGACGATAGGCTGGGTGACGGTGTCCCCCAGCAGGTTCTTCGAGGTACGGCTTTCGGGAACCATGGTGAACTTCAGCGCCGCTGAACCGCGCCGCACCTCGATCTGAAGCGGTGCCAGCTTCCCCTGGGCGATTATCTTGGCGAAATCTTCCCAACGGGTGACCGGCGTACCGTTCACCCCCGTGATCAGGTCCCCGGCCAAAATCCCGGCACGGGCAGCGGGCTTTCCGGCCATGACTTCGCCCACCTTGGTGGTGACCGCCGGGACTCCGCAGAAGTAGATGACGATGAAGATGACGTAGGCGAACAGCAGGTTGAACACCGGGCCCGCCGCGACGATGGCGATCCTCTTCAGGGGAGCCTTCTCGGCGAAGGAGCGCTCCCTCTCTTCCTCGCTTACCTCGGCGTCCTCACCCTCGCCGACCATCTTCACGTACCCCCCGAGCGGAAGGGCGGAGAGGAGGTATTCCGTGTCGCCGACCTTCTTGCCGAAAACCTTGGGTCCGAAGCCGAGGGAGAACTTTTCCACCCCGACGCCGAAGCTCTTGGCGAAGATGAAGTGTCCCAGTTCATGAATGAATATCAGCGCCCCGAGGGCGATAATCGCGAACAGTATGCTCATAAGCTACCCTCTCACAGTACTAACGCGGCATCGGTGGCCGCACAGTTCAGACAACCGGCATGGAGTTTCAGGGTCACGTTGCACACCCCCCTTCTTCCAGTATATCGGCATAATTCCATATTGGGTGGTTACTTCCGGGTTCCTAAGCCGCAGCGACACCGAGTACGTCGCGCGCCGTCCTTCTCCCCCAGCGATCCGCCTCCAGGACTTCCTCGATGGAATTGAGCGCGTGGGAGGCGTGCAGGTCCATGACCCGCTCGATCGACTCGGCAATCGCCATGAAGCCGATGCGCCCCCCCAGGAACGCCTCGACCGCGATCTCGTTGGCGGCGTTCATCACCGCCGGCATGCTCTCACCCGCCTGAGCCGCCTGGTAGGCGAGCTTCAACGCGGGGAAACGCTCCAGGTCCGGGTTGAAGAAGGTGAGCCCCGATAGGGCCGTGAGGTCGAGCGGTTTCACTCCGGAGGGGATGCGGGCCGGATAGGTCAGGGCGTAGGCGATCGGCCCCTTCATGTCGGGCACCCCGAGCTGCGCCATGACGGAGCCGTCCAGGTACTCCACCATGGAGTGGATGATGCTCTGCGGATGGACGTTCACCGCGATGCGCTCCACCGGAATATCGAAGAGCCAGCGCGCCTCGATCACCTCGAGCCCCTTGTTCATCATGGTGGCGGAGTCGACGGTGATCTTTCTCCCCATGCTCCAGTTCGGGTGGTTCAGGGCGTCGGTCACGGTGGCGCCCGCCAGGCGCTCCCGGGACCAGTTCAGAAACGGGCCGCCCGAGGCGGTCAGGATCACCCGGGAGATGTCCTCGCTGCGATGCCCCACCATGGACTGGAACACCGCGCAGTGCTCGGAGTCGACCGGATAGAGCTTCACGCCGCGCTCGTGCACCATGCCCATGATCAGGTGCCCGGCGGTCACAAGGGTTTCCTTGTTCGCGAGCGCCACGTCCTTGCCGGCCAGTACCGCTGCCGCGGTCGGCACCAGCCCTGCGGCGCCGACGATGGCGGCCACCACCATGGTGCTCTCGGCAGCGGTCGCCGCGGCAATCATCCCCTCGACGCCGTGCAGGATCTCGGGCTTTTTCCCGGTCAGCATCCGCTTCAGGGTACGGGCGTTTTCCTCGGTCAGCACCGAGACCAGGTCGGGGGCATGGGCTTCGATCTGGCGTTTCAGCAGTTCCAGGTTGGACCCGGCGGTGAGTGCCACCACCCGGAACATGTCGGGCTGGGCCGTGACGACCTCCAGGGTGCTAACACCAATGGAGCCGGTCGAGCCGAGAATGGTCAGCTTTTTCATAACACCTCGTTAGAATATCAGTTGCCGGGGAGTTAGCACTGGCGGCGACCCCCCGGCGTCTGCCTCACCCCGCCCCGCCTTCCGCCCGGCAGGAGCGGGTTGACGATTAGCGCAGCAGGAAGAAGGCGTAGTAGTAGGCGGCAGGACCCGCGAAAAGGATGCTGTCCAGCCGGTCCAGTATCCCGCCGTGCCCGGGGAAGATGCCCCCCGAATCCTTCACCCCGCAGCTTCTCTTGATGAGCGACTCGAACAGATCGCCCAGTTGCCCGAGCACGCCGAGCAGCAGCGCAGTGGCAATGCAGTCCAGCAGGGAAAGTTCGGGAAAGAATATGGCCCGGGAGACAAACGCCCCGGCAACGCTCCCCGCGAGTCCGCCCAGGGAGCCTTCGACGCTCTTCTTGGGGCTCACTGCGGGATAGAGCTTGGTCGTGCCGAAATGGGAGCCGACATAGTAGGCGGCCGAGTCGCCAGTCATGACGATCACCATGATCAGGAAGAGCCAGGGGATACCGTGGGGGAGCATCCGGATCAGGATCAGGTGGGAAAGGAGCAGCGGCACGTAGAGAAACCCCATCAGCACCAGGGCGGCTTCCGCGGCCGCCTGGCGGATCTCCTGCAGCCGGAAGAGCGCGATCAGGGAAAAGGCGAGCACCAGCACGGTGATTGCCATGAGCGGGAACACCGGGTTGGCGGCAAAAACCGTGAACAGTGCCGCAGACCCGAACAGGGCGGCAACCCTCCCCTCCCCCCTGCGCGCGGGAAGCGCCATCCGGTAGAATTCGTCCAGCCCGGCGAGAGCCACCAGGAAGATGAACAGGGAAAACTGGAACGCCGTGGCCTTCAAGGTGAAGAGGATGACCAGGGGCAGCAGCAGCGCGGCGGTGATTAGTCGTTGGATATCGCACTCCTATTGGCGCGCCAAGCGTGAGAGGGGACTCCTAGTCCACATCTTCCTTGCGGAGCTGGTCGCTGGTCATGCCGAACCTGCGCTCCCTGGACTGATAGGCGCGAAAGGCCCGGGCCAGTTCGTTGCGGTCGAAATCGGGCCAGTTGACCTCGGTGAAGTAGAGCTCCGCATAGGCCAGCTGCCAGAGCAAGAAGTTGCTGATGCGCATCTCCCCGCTGGTGCGGTTCAGGAGGTCCGGATCCGGGATCCCCGCGGTGAAGAGCCGTCCCGAGAAGAGCCGCTCGTCGATCGCCTCGGGGTCGAGGTGACCCGCGGCGGCGTCCATCGCCAGGCGCTTGGCCGCCGACACGATCTCCTGGCGTCCCCCGTAGGAAAGCGCCAGCGTCAGCAGCATGCCGGAGTTTCCCGCGGTCTTCTCGATGGCCGCGTCGATCTCGTGGTTGATGTCCGGCGGCAGGTCGACGCGGTTGCCGATCACGTTGAAGCGGATGTTGTTCTGCATCATGCGCACGATCTCGCCCCTGATGTACTGCTTCAACAGCGCCATCAGGGCTTTCACTTCGGTCTTGGGCCTGAGCCAGTTTTCCGCCGAAAAGGCGAACAGGGTGAGGTAGCGCACCCCCAGGCGCGAGCATTCCTCGACGATCACCCGGACGGTCTCCACCCCCTTCTGGTGCCCGACGATCCGGCGCAGCATCCGCATCTTGGCCCAGCGCCCGTTGCCGTCCATGATGACGGCCAGGTGCGCGGGGAGATTTTCCGGCGTTAACGTATCCATAGCCACCCTAAAAACAAAAAATCCCCTTTGGCCAAGGGGGTTCGCGCCTAAACGGAGGATCCGTCGGCCGCGCGGCGAGGCGGGCGGGGGGAACCCTCCCCCCGTGCACCGCGGCCGGCATCAGACCTCCATGACCTCTTTTTCCTTGTGCAGCTGAACCTCGTCGATCTTCGCGACGTGGCTGTTGGTGAAATCCTGGACTTCCTTCTCGGCGCGCTTCAGCTCGTCCTCGGAGATCTGCTTGTCCTTCTCCAGCTTCTTCAGGCTGTCGATGGCGTCGCGGCGGATGTTCCTAAGCGCCACCTTGGCCTCCTCGGCATCGCGTTTCAGCTGCTTCACGATATCCTTGCGCCGCTCCTCGGTGAGCGGCGGGAGGTTTAGGCGGATCACCTTGCCGTCGTTGGCAGGTGTCAACCCCAGGTTGGCATTCATGATCGCCTTCTCGATGACCTGGATCATCTTGGGCTCCCAGGGCTGGATGGTGACGGTGCGCGGCTCGGGGATGGCGAGGGTAGCGACCTGGCTGATCGGTGAGGGGGTGCCGTAGAAGTCGACCCGCACCTCGTCCAAAAGCGAGGTGCTGGCGCGGCCGGTGCGCACCCGCTGGTATTCCTTCCTGAGAGCCTCGATGCTCTTGTCCATGTGGAGGTTCATGTTGGCGATGACATCCTTAACCATGTTTATGCTCCTTTCACGAGGGTGCCGATCCGCTCGCCACAGACGACCCGGACGACGTTGCCGTCGGTCGTCACGTCGAAGACAATGATCGGTAGGCTGTTGTCCATGCAGAGCGAGATCGCGGTGGCGTCCATCACCTGGAGCCCCTTTCTCAGCACTTCGAGATAGTCGAGGGTCTCGAACTTGGTGGCGGAGCTGTCCTTTTTCGGGTCGGCAGAGTAGACGCCGTCCACCTTGGTCCCCTTCAGGATCACGTCCGCGCCGATCTCCATTGCCCTGAGACTCGCGGCGGTGTCGGTGGTGAAGTAGGGGTTGCCGGTCCCCGCGCCGAAGATCACCACCCTCCCCTTCTCCAGGTGCCTGATGGCGCGCCGGCGGATGTAGGGCTCGGCAACTTCGGCCATGGCTATGGCCGACTGTACCCGGGTGTCCACGCCGACCTTCTCCAGGGCGTCCTGCATGGCGAGCGAGTTGATCATGGTGGCGAGCATACCCATGTAGTCGGCACTGGCCCGGTCCATCCCCTTGGAGGATGCTGCCAGCCCCCGGAAGATGTTGCCGCCGCCGATGACGAGCGAAAGCTGCACGCCGAGTTCCACGACCTGCTTCACCTCGCGCGCGATGGCCGTGATGGTGTTCGGGTCGATGCCGTATCCCTGCTCGCCCCCGAGGGCCTCGCCGGAGAGCTTCAGAAGTACTCTTTTGTAGTAGGGTTCTGCCATTGGGTCACCTTAGGTGCGGGGAAAAGGACTATGCTAAAGGCGGCGCTACCTGTTACGTTGTTTGCTCAATGTGCTCTTTTCCGGACTGGTGCAAAAGTCGTCATGCTGAGCTTGTACCTGTCACAGAGAACTCGGTGCCTGGAACATAGAACTATTTACGCGTTTTGGGTAAAAAAAGAGCCGCCCATTCGCATGGCCGGCTCCGTGGGTGATTACGCGCCGACCGCCGCGGCGACCTCTGCCGCGAAATCGCTTTCCTTCTTGGCGAGCCCCTCGCCCAGCACGAACTTGGCGAAGCGCCGTACGCTCATGTTCTCGCCGATGGTGGCGATGGTCTCGTTCAGGTAGGTCTGCACCGTCTTGTCCGGGTCCTTCACGTAGGGCTGCTCCAGGAGGCAGATGTCCGAGAAGTACTTGTTTATCTGCCCGTCGAGAATCTTCTCGATAATGGCGTCCGGCTTGCCGCTCTCCTTGGCCTTGGCGCGGTAGATTTCCTTTTCGCGCTCGATCATTTCGGCCGGTACTTCCTCGCGGCGTACGAACAGCGGGCTGGCGGCGGCGATGTGCATGCCGATGTCCCTGACGAAGGCCTGGAAGGTCTCGTTCTTGGCGACGAAGTCGGTTTCGCAGTTCACTTCAACCAGGACGCCGATCTTGCCGCCTGCGTGGATGTAGGAGCCGACGGCACCCTCGGTGGCCACGCGGCCTGACTTCTTGGAAGCGGCGGCGAGCCCTTTGGTGCGCAGGTAGTCGATCGCCTTCTCGTGATCGCCATCGGTTTCGGTCAGGGCCCGCTTGCAATCCATCAGGCCTGCACCGGTTACTTTTCTCAGTTCGTTTACCATTGCCGCTGTAACGCTCATCGTTATCCTCCGCTAAGTACCCCCGCCGCGCAGGGCGGGGACACTTGGTAGTCTGTTCTTAAGTAAATAGTGCCTACAGTCAGGTGCAATCGGCTGCTAGGCTTCGCCGGCTGCCTCTTCCACGACCTCTTCGCCTTCGGCGGAGAACTCTTCCTCGGCGCCGGTCTGCAGGCGCGCGTTTCTGGCCTGGACGCCGTCGAGCACCGCGTCAGCCATCTTGGAGGTCAGGAGCCTGATGGCGCGGATGGCGTCGTCGTTGCCCGGGATCACGTAGTTGATGTCGTCCGGGTCGCAGTTGGTGTCGACAATGGCAACTACCGGGATACCGAGCTTCTTGGCCTCGGAGACCGCGATCTCCTCGTTCTTCGGGTCGACCACGAACAGCACCCCCGGGACCTTCCCCATCCCCTTGATGCCGCCCAGGGTCTTTTCCAGCTTCTCGCGCTCTTTGCCGAGCTTCAGCTGCTCTTTCTTGGTGTAGGCCTCGATGGTGCCGTCGGCGTTCATGGCATCGAGCCGCTTCAGGCGGTCGATGCTCTGCTTCACGGTGGAGAAGTTGGTAAGCATGCCGCCCAGCCAGCGGTCGTTCACGTAGAACATGTTGCAGCGCTGCGCCTCTTCGGCGACGGAATCCTGGGCCTGCTTCTTGGTGCCGACGAACAGCACGGTCTCGCCCGCCTGGGCCGCTTCGGTGACGAAGCTGTAGGCGCCCTTGAAGAGCCTGACGGTCTTCTGCAGGTCGATGATGTAGATCCCGTTACGTGCGCCGAAGATGTACGGCTTCATTTTCGGGTTCCATCTCTTGGTCTGGTGGCCGAAATGGACCCCCGCTTCCAGCAGTTCCTTCATGGTGATGTTCGACATGGGTATTTCTCCTTTGGTTTTTTCCCTCCGCCACCAAGGCTGCCGGAACCCGCGCGCTGCGGGCACCACCGGCAGTAAGAAGGTGGCGTGCGAATTTTGAACAGCAAACTTATATAGCATACCATAACGGCGTTGGCAAGGTCGATTTTCTCCGGCGCCATGCCAGGAAAAGACGTTTCAGGTGCCGTTCCCGCCTGGATTCTGGCTCCTCCCAGCGGCCGTCAGGCCCGACTTCGGTGCGAGCGGCAAAATTTGATGGCGAGCGGTAAAATTTCCAGGCGGGCGGCAACTTTTAGTGGGAATCGGGACCGGCTTCCTTCGCCTACGGCCCCGCCCCGATCCTGTCCGAGCGTTCTTCGGCCAACTGCCAGAAGGCTCTCACGCTGGGGCGCTGCAGGCCGCGCCTGCTGGTGCAAAGCCCGACCACGTAGGGTTTCAGCTGCGGAGCATGCTCGATGACGCTCACCACATCGCGGAAAGGGCTTCTTTCCAGGACCAGTTCGGGGACGATGCCGACGCCGCAGCCAAGCCGCACCATGGCAATGATCGCCTCGTTTCCCGACACCTCCGAGGTGATGTTCGGGGTGATGCGGTGCTCCTTCATCCACTGGTCCAGTCGGCGTCGGGAGAGCCCGGTTTGAGGCAGCACCAGGGGAGCCCGGGAAAGATCGAGGCTCCCTCCTTTGGTCGGCACAGCGGCAGCGCCCGGTTTTTTGAGGGCGATGAAGACAAGCGGGATGGTAACCATCGGGAGAGTTTCTACTCCGGGAAGCTGCCGGTCGGGCAGCGGTGCCACGGCGAGATCGACGGTATCGCTTTGTACCAGGGCCACGGCCTGTTCGGCTGCGCCGGTACGCAATTCCAATTGCACCTCGGGATAGCGCTCCCGGTAGGTCTCCAGCAGCTGGGGCAGCAGACCGTAGACGGCGGTTATCGATGCGTAAATGGAGAATGTTCCCGCCACCAATTCCCCGTTCCCCGTCGAAGCCCGGAAACTCTGCCATTCCTGCACCGCCCGACGGGCGTAATCCCTGAAGCGCTCGCCGGCGGGAGAAAGCGCTACCGTGCGATTGTCGCGCAGGAAAAGCGGTTGTTCCACCTGTTCTTCCAGGCGCTGGATGGTGCGGGTCAGCGCCGACGGGCTCAGGTTGCAGGCCTGGCTGGCCCGGCCAAAGTGGCACAGCTCGGCCACGGTCAAAAAAATCTCCAGCTCGCGAATATCCAAGTTCCGCTCCCCTGTGCAGCGTTACACGCAACACAATATGCATAATAATTCAATTTACGCAACGCTTGAATTGGGGTAGAGTCTGCACAGTTACTAATCCCGCAACGCATCGAACCAACAGAGAGGAGACACCAGCAATGGGACAGAACTACTTCAACACGCTGCCGCTGCGCCGCCAGCTGCAGGAACTCGGCTCCTGCCGCTTCATGGACGCTTCGGAATTCACCGGCGGCTGCGACTACGTCAAGGGTAAGAAGATCGTCATCGTCGGCTGCGGCGCCCAGGGACTGAATCAGGGACTCAACATGCGCGACAGCGGACTGGACGTCTCCTACACCCTGCGCGACGAGGCGATCGCCCTGAAGCGCCAGTCGTACCAAAACGCCTCCGGCAACGGCTTCAAGGTCGGCACCTATCAGGAGATGCTCCCCACAGCCGACATCGTGATGAACCTCGCCCCCGACAAGCAGCACACCGGCGTGGTGGCGAGCGTGATCCCGTTCATGAAGGAGGGCGCGGTGTTCAGCTACGCGCACGGCTTCAACATCGTCGAGGAAGGTACCCAGATCCGCCGTGACCTGACCGTCATCATGGTGGCACCCAAGTGCCCCGGCTCCGAGGTGCGCGAGGAGTACAAGCGCGGCTTCGGCGTGCCGACCCTGATCGCGGTGCACGGCGAAAACGACCCCAAAGGGGACGGCCTGGAGATCGCCAAGGCGCTTTGCTGCGCCCAGGGGGGCCACCGCGCGGGCGTACTGGAATCCTCCTTCGTGGCGGAAGTTAAGTCCGACCTTATGGGCGAGCAGACCATCCTCTGCGGCATGCTGCAGGCCGGTGCGCTGCTTTGCTTCGACAAGATGACCCAGAACGGCATCGAGGCACCCTATGCGGTCAAGCTGATCCAGTACGGCTGGGAAACCATCACCGAGGCACTTAAGTACGGCGGCATCACCAACATGATGGATCGCCTCTCCAACCCGGCCAAGCTGGTCGCCTTCAAGCTGGCCGACGAGTTGAAGGAGATCATGCGCCCGCTTTTCTGGAAGCACATGGACGACATCATGAGCGGCGAGTTCTCCCGCACCATGATGGAGGACTGGGCCAACGACGACCTGAACCTGCTGACCTGGCGCGAGCAGACCGGCCAGACCGCCTTCGAGCGGACCGATGCCGCCGGCGAGATCTCCGAGCAGGAGTATTTCGACAAGGCGATCCTGATGGTCGCCATGGTCAAGGCCGGCGTCGAACTCGCCTTTGAAACCATGGTCCAGACCGGCATCGAGCCGGAGAGCGCCTACTACGAGTCGCTGCACGAGACCCCGCTCATCGCCAACACCATCGCCCGCAAGAAACTCTACGAGATGAACCGCATCATTTCCGACACCGCAGAATACGGCTGCTACCTGTTCGCCCACGCCTGCGTGCCGCTCTTGCAGGGGTTCATGGCCAAGGTCGGCACCGACGTGATCGGCCGCGGGCTGGATATCAAGGACAACAGCGTCGACAACAGCCTGCTGGTCGCGGTGAACGCGGAGATCCGCGGCCACCTGGTGGAAGAAGTCGGCACCGAACTGCGCGCGGCGATGACTGGCATGAAGAAAATCGTCTAGCAGTTTCCGGCAGCACGGGCATTCTCAAGTACAGGAAAAGGCGCTTCTTACAGCGCCTTTTTTTGTAGACAACCGGCACCGTTTTCTTGGTCAGATTGGACCGGGGAGTACCAATCACGTTCCATCTTGACGATACCCCGCAAAAAGAAGTACAAAGGATAGTCGCTAGAAGCGCCGGCCCCAGCAAAACGCGGAGAACCTGCATGCCCGCATCAACCGACCACCCGAAAACGGTGCTGATCGTCGAAGACGACCGCAACACCGCGGCCCTGGTGGCAGCCTACCTAGAACGTGAAGGCTTCTCGGCCCAGCTTGTCCACGACGGCGGGCAGGCGGTCGCGGCGGCCGCCGCCGCGCACCCGGTGTTCGTGATCCTGGATGTCATGCTCCCCAACCTGGACGGCTGGGAGATCTGCCGCAAACTGAGGGAAACCTCCGATGTCCCGATCCTGATGCTCACCGCACGGGAGGAGGAGGTGGACCGGGTAGCCGGGCTCTCCATGGGGGCCGACGATTACGTGGTCAAGCCCTTTAGCCCCCGCGAACTGGTGGAGCGCGTGAAGGCGATCCTGCGCCGCAGCCGGAAGGCCTTGCCTTCCCCCCCGGCCATCCTCACCTGGGACGGGCTGGAACTCGACCCTGAGAAGCGCAGGGTCGCCCGGGACGGCCGCCCGCTCACCTTGACCTCGTCGGAATACAAGATCCTGCACGCCCTGATGGCCTCGCCGGGGCGGGCCTTTTCCCGGGAGGAGCTCTTGAACCACTGCTACCGCAACGGAGAGGTGGTTATCGACCGGGTCATTGACGTCCATGTCGGGAAGCTGCGGCAAAAGATCGAGGACGATCCCGCCCGGCCCCACTATATCCAGACCGTGCGCGGTCACGGCTACCGGTTCAGCGATGCAGACGCCTAAAGCGATACTGGCGTGGCTGGCACCTACAGGGAAGCAGATGAGGCAGCGACTGCTCTGGAAGCTCTTGATCAGCCACATCATCCCGGTGGTGGCGGTCACCGTCCTGGTGGTCTGGCTCGCCATTGACCGGCTGGCCGCCGACTACTTCAGGGAGCTGGTGCTGCGTCACCACGTGGCACCGGTGGACGCCCACCGCATGTTCCTGGAAGCCACCCACCGCTACCTGATCTGGGGCACCTTTGCCGCACTCACCCTTTCGCTTCTGCTCTCCTACGCCCTGATCACCTGGGTGCTGCGCCCCCTGTTTCAGATGACTGAGATCACCCGGCAGGTCGCCGACGGCAACTACTCGGAACGCGTTGACGTGGTTTCCCGCTACGAGGTGGGGCAGCTGGCCAACTCCTTCAACCACATGGCCGACAACCTGGAGCGGATCGAGCAGCTCAGAAAGAACATGGTGGCGGACATCTCCCACGAGCTGCGCACCCCGCTCACCAACCTGCGCGGCTACCTGGAAGGGCTCTCCGACTCGGTGATCCCGCCCTCCCCGGAGACCTTCCGCATGCTAGAGCAGGAGGTGCTGCGCCTGGTCAACCTTGTCGAGGACCTGCAGCAGCTGGCGCGGGCCGACGCCGCCCGCGCCTTTCTGGACCGCCAGGAAATCTCCCTGCACCGGCTCCTGGGCCAGATCATGGAGCTGTACCGGCCGAACTTCCTGGAGAAGGAGATCAGCGTCGCCTGGAGCCTGGAGCCGGGGAGCGACACCCTGACGGCCGACCCGGACAAACTTTTGCAGGCGATCCGCAACCTGGCCGACAATGCCTGGAAATACACGCCGCGCCAGGGGAAGGTCACCATCTCCACCCTGCGAGACGCCTCAGGCATCAGGACCACCTTCACCAACTCCGGCGCGGGGATCGCCGAGAAGGACCTCCCCTTTCTCTTCGAGCGCTTCTTCCGGGCCGATCGCTCGCGCTCCCGCGATGCCGGCGGCGCGGGTATCGGGCTTGCCATCGTCAAGGAACTGATCGAGGCGCACGGCGGCAAGGTCGGCGCCGAAAGCGACCAGCAGGAAACCCGCATCTGGTTCAGCCTCCCGAGCTAGGCTTTCTTTACCAAAACTTTACACACAAGCGGCGCGCCTCTGCGCTATAGTATTAACCGCCGCCGTACCATGGGCCAATCAGTATCCGGCCCGGGCAGGCACACTTTCCCCGCGTAAGCGGGCATCATTGTGGGGTTTCAGGCCTGCCGCCGCCCAAAACGACACGTAACAGGCATTGGCCGGTGCTGCGATAACAACCAGGAAAGGGAGAAACCGATGAGCAAGATTTTATTTGTGACGGCACCATATCACTGCTGGGGGGTTCAGGTGGTCGGGAACTGGCCACCGCTGCATTTGGCTTATCTCGCCGGCTCCGCCATCGAGGCGGGCAACGAGGCCGTAATATATGACGCCATGAACAAGAATCACTCCTTCGAGCAGATCAGGGAGGAGATAGAACGCGTTAAGCCCGATGTCGTCATGACCCTCGACTACCTCCCGGTTACTGGTGCCATCAGCACCGCCACGGTTCCCGACGCCCTGAAACTGCTGGATATCGCCAAGGAAGTGAACCCCGCCATCGTGACCCTTTTGGGCGGGCCGCACCCGACCTTCATGTACCAGGAGATACTGGAAGACGACAGCAACCACGTCGACTTCATTTTGAACGGAGAGGGGGAACGGACCCTGAAGGAGCTGCTTACGGCGCTGCCGCAGGGCAAGGGGAAAGCCGTCAAGGGCGTTTCCTACCGCGAGGGCGAGAAGATCGTCTGCAACCCCAAGCAGCCCCACATCGAGGACCTGGACGCCTTGACCCCGGCCTTCCACCTGCTGGACTGGGAGGATTACAAGTACCTGGTCGAGCCTTGCGGCACCATGGCCTCGATCCTTACCTCGCGCGGCTGCGACATGGCCTGCGCCTTCTGCAGCCAGCGCATGTTCTGGCGCGAGGACTGGCGCTGCCGCAAGCCGGAGAAGGTGATAGAGGAGATGAAGATGCTCATCTCCACCTACGGGGTCAGCTTCTTCACCCTGATCGACGCCTACCCGACCAAGAACCGTGCCCGCTGGGAACATTACCTGGACCTGGTGATCGAAGCCAAACTGGGAGTGCACCTCCTGATCGAGACCCGGGTGGAGGACATCATCAGGGACAAGGACATCCTGCACAAGTACAGCGAGGCCGGCATCATCCACATCTACATCGGCGCCGAGAGCGCCGACAAGGACACCCTGAACAGCCTGAACAAGGGGACCAGCTTCGAGCAGAACAAGGAGGCGCTCGACCTCTGCCGCGCAGCGGGCATCATCACCGAAGCCTCCTTCATGATCGGCTTCCCCAACGAGACCTGGGAATCGGTGGAGAACACCATCAACTCGGCCATTTATCTCAATCCCGACATCGCCGTGTTCCCGGTGGTTACCCCCATGCCGTTCACCCCGATCCACGCCGAGATGAAGGACCGCATCCGGGTGTGGGACTACTCCCAGTACAACCTGGTGACCCCGATCGTGGAGCCGTTTGACATGACCATGGACGAGATCACCCAGGCCCTGGGGACCTGCTACATGAGGTTCTACGGCAACAAGATGCAGGAGATCATCGACCTCGACGAAGGTTTTAAGAGGAAGTACATGCTGAGTGCGTTCATGCTGATGATGAAGGACCACGGCGACATGTTCGATTTCGCCGGCTCCGACATGCCGACCCACTTCAGCTTCGACGACAAGGAGCACCCCATGATGGAGAAGATGAAGGAGATGGGGAAGATGGGCAAGAAGTGCCGGGAGTCCTGAGCAGGGCCGGTTGACACCGGTTCCGATTGAAACGAAAAAAGGCGCTTTGGGCGCCTTTTTTTGTGGCAGCAGCTTAAAACTCCTCGACCCGAATTGTGCAGTTAGCCCTGGCACTCCTCGAGGATGGAGGAGATCAGGTAGGAGGCCGGCTTGATGACGCCGTCATCGGTCCAGTAGGCCGCATGATTGGCCGGGTTCCAGGCAGTCAGGATATTGCCGACACTCACCTCTATGTCTTCCGAGACGGTGTCGGCGTACTTGAGACTGAGCGGCTTCAGGGGCCAGGCGAGCACGTCGTCCGAGTCGTAGAAGTTGAGCCATTTGGCCCGCTTCCTCAGGTTGTCGGGGAGTGCGGGAGAGGGAAACTCGATGCAGGAGACCGGGTCGTGGGCGAGGGTGAACAACGGGATGTTGGTTCCCAGGGTGATCAGCCCCGACAGGGTCTCCATCCGCTCGAAAGGGTTGCTCCCGAAATGCTCAGCGTCCCTTCCCTTCTGGCGGTCCCAGATGTAGTTGGACATGATCACCGAGCCCAGTGAGTGGGCAATCACCACCAAGGGGCGGTCTAAGCCTCCAAGCTTCACCCTCAGCTCTCTCAGCGAGTCGTGTACCGCACCGTGAATCCGGCCGTACACGTCGTTGCGGCGGTCGTGGACCGACTGGTAGGCCGTGGCATTGCCGAAACCGTTGATGAAAAACTTGCGCAGCTTCGCCCAGTTCAGATCGTTTTCTGCAGAGAGGTCGACCCAGAGCTGGGTCTCGCGCTGCGACAGGACCGGTGCCCAGAACACCGATTCCCAGGCGACGTCATCGCGGTTGAGCCCCCGGCCCGAAATCCTGTTGCGCAGTTCCTGAATGGTGTCGTGGGCAAAATCGTCAAGTGTCGATCCCATCCCGTGAACGAACAGTACTCCGACTTTCTTGTTCATGGCAAATCTCCTTATGCTAAAGCACAGATTGCAGGATTGGATCACCATATTTATCCAATCTAATGTGGCAACTAAAATATAGCGTGGTAATCACCCCTGTGCAAGGGACTCCGGTTCCAATCATGGAAGTTCTTGGCAAAGAAGGGAAGGGAGGCAGCGGTTCAGGTAAAACGGACCGAAAGGGAGCGTGAATTGCCCTGTCACGCGGGCGAGGGGCTGTCGGAACTCTGGAGATGGGCGCGAAATAGGCGGAGCTGGCCAATAAAAGGCTTGTCAATACAACGCGAAGAAAGTGGTCTCCCGGAATAGGGTTTGCTCCTGCCAGGGCAGGCCCAGATTACCCCTCAAGGAGCATTAGCAAGGAAAACTTTCCGACTGTACCTCTGCCTCTGTTTGACTCTGGCGACTCTTGGCACCGTGCAGCAACCCTGTGACGCAGCGGATGCATCTTCCGGCGCCGCGGCCAAATCCGCACCCAAGGCAATCAAACTGTCGGGCAAGGTACTGGAAACCATGGATGGCGGTGGCTACACCTACGTGCTTCTTAAAGGCAGCACCGAGAAGGTCTGGGTCGCCATTCCGCTCACCAAGGTCTCGGTCGGTCAGGAACTGACCCTGGGCCCCGGTTACGAGTTCAAGGACTTCACCAGCAAGGGACTGAACCGGAAATTCGACCGGCTCATCTTTTCAGCAGGGGTGGAAAACACCACGTTCCAACAGAGCCCGCAGGCGATAAAGATGGTCCACGAGGGGGTACCCATGAAACACCCCGCAGGCTGCCGCACCCGCGCCCAGCAAGGCCGCCGCGGCGTCCGCAGCCAAGGCCGGCAAGGTGTCAATCGTGCAGGTCGCCAAGGCCAAGGGGCCCAATGCCTACACCATAGCCCAGCTCTACGCCAAAAGAGTGAAACTGGAGAAAAAACCGGTCGTTGTCAGGGGGAAGGTAGTGAAGGTTGCCTCGCGCATACTGAAGCGGAACTGGATCCACCTTCAGGACGGCAGTGGCTCTAAGGCCAAGAGAACAACGACATCGTCGTTACCTCGGCCCGCATCAAGTAAGTAACTGACCGTAAGATCGCGGAGCCCCCCAGCACAAGGTCAAGGTTGCACGTAACCGGTATAGCGTCGGTCTTGCGCCAGGCGCCGGCAACTTGCGGCAGATCCGTAAGAAACGTCCTCCAGGGCGCGAAATTCGCGACGAGGATGCCACGCCTGCCGGGGTTTCCTGTTTAGTTTAGGCGGCCCGGCGGCTTCACCTCGCTCAGGAATTTCAGCATGCTGGCGCTCGGGGTACCGCTCAGGGCGACATAATCCTCGATGGCCCGGCCGAGCAGGAAAATGGCCTCGTGGCGGGGATCCAGGTGGACGAAGCTCTCCATCTCCTGACCCGAGAGCCCAACCTTTCCCCCCTTCCGACTCCGGGGGCGCAGCACCTGGAAAATTGAGCCCATCGCCCCGCGCACCCCCTGGTTGCCGCTAGCCTCCTGCAGCAGTCCGCCCAGTATTTCCTCGGCGGCCCCGGCAAGGGTGATAACGGAAAAGAGGTCTCCCTGGCGGGAAAAAAGCTCCAGCGCTGTTTCTGTCAGATGCAGTGCGATATCCTTTTTGGCGAACTTTTGGATATTCATAGGACTCCGGGGCGCGGGGTGCGCTGGCAATTGCAAGTCGGGAAATGTCGGCCACTGTGCAGCGCAAAAGGACAGTTACCACGTAGGGGTGCGGGATATGATCACGGAAAGAGGCGCGGCTGCTGTTCGCCCGCTCTACTCGCAAAAAGGGCCGATTCCCACAAGAATCGGCCTTTTTTTGTCTTACGTGACGGGATGCTATGCCTTGGTGATGGTTATCTTCAGCGTGGCGCTAATTTCCGGGTGGATCTTCACCACTGCAGTGAAATCCCCCAGATGCTTGATCGGCTCGGCAAGGACGATGCGCTTGCGGTCGATATCCAGGCCGTGTGACTTGAGGAGCTCGGCCAGTTCCATGTTGGTGACTGCGCCGAACAGCTTGTCGTCCGCGCCGGACTGGTGAGCGATGGCCAGTGCCAGAGCTTCGATCTTGGCGGCGAGCAGCTTCGCTGCCTCGAGTACGCGGTTCTTCTTGTACTCCAGGTGCTTCTTGGTGTGGGCCAAGGCCTTGGCGTTCTTCTCGGTAGCCTCGATGGCGAGACCCTTGGGAAGTAGGAAGTTCCTCGCGTAACCGGGCGCCACCTTGACGATGTCGCCGATATGCCCCAGATGCTCCACGTTTTCTTGCAGAATGACCTTCATGTACTACCTCCTAGCCTGGTATTTTACAGGTTTTGCTGTTTATTGGGCGATCTGAAATCGCCCCAGAGATCGAAAATGCCGAGCGCCGCCACCGCCAGCGCCATGAAGGGCTGGAGGATCAGGAGCAGGCAGACGAATAATCTGATGAATGACGGCACCTTGAAGGTGCTGAAATAATGGCTGATGACCGCACACCCCTGCACTAAGTACAACGAGCAGATGACGATCAGCACGTTGAGCGCCGCCAGGTGGGTCAGGCTCTCCTGGACCAGCATGCCGAACCCGGCCGCAATCAGGAGCCAGACCAAAGGCTCGGGGTTGCGGTATTTCCTGAAGTCCCCCAGATACACCGGCAGGCGGAAGCGCGTGGCGACCTTGGAGATCAGCATCAGGTTGATGGCGGCGATCAGACCGAGGCCCAGGGTTACCAGGGCCGGGTAGATGGTGACAATCAGGGCACCCGCCTGGTGCATCGAATCGTTGAGCGCCTTCAGCTCGTCGCCGGCGACCCCCGCCTTCTGGTAGAGCGCGGCGGTCTGGGTGATGCTTGCCTCCACCCCCTTGATCACCTTGGCGTGCAGGTCGGTCCCGGTGACAAACCCGTAGAGCGCTGCGGCTGCGGTGATCGCGGTGAGGTTGATGGCCACCGCGTACACGATGGACCGCGCCCCACCCTTGAGGCGGATCAGGAACTCGGCCAGAGCCAGGGAGAGGATCCCCGCCTGCAACAGGTAGATGGCCGGCGCCGACGGATCGGAAACGGCCAGAAGCAGCGCCGAGGTGGCCGCCACCAGCGCCAGACCGGTCCCCCTGCCGTGTTTCAAGGCATAGTACACCCCGGGAGCGGGGGCAAAGAAACCCGGGATCAGGCCGAACACGGGGAGCAGCATGAAAGCAAGGAAGAGCGTCGCCGTAGCGACACTCCCCTTGATCAGGTCCAAAATGCGCCCCTGCAGCACAGGGTTCATCGGAAACGACATGGAGCTAGGAGGTTGCGTGGCTGCCCGCGATGGGAAGCAGCGCAATGTTCCTGGCCCTCTTGATCGCCTCGGTGATCTCCCTCTGGTGCTTGGAGCAGTTGCCGGAGATGCGGCGCGGAATGATTTTGCCGCGCTCGGAAACGAAATAACGCAGGGTGCGGGGATCCTTGTAATCAATGGACACCTGCTTGTCCGCGCAGAAACGGCAGACTTTACGGCGCTGGAACGGCCGTTTCTTCCTCGGGCCGCTGGTGGTGCTTCTCTGGGGTGTTCTCTCGTCGGCGCACATATTATTCTACCTCCACCGTAGTCGTCGTTTCGGACTGAACCTCGGTGACTTCAGCAGTCTCCTCGGCTCCCTCCTCGGTTTCCTCGGCGCTCTTCACCGGAGCGGCTGCGGGAACAACCACATCCACGTCGAGCTTCACGCTCTGGTACCGGTACACCTTGTCGTCAAGGCGCAGACGGCGCTCCAACTCGGCGATCAGCGGGGAATCGCCGTCGAAGCGGAGATAAAAGTAGCGGCCGCGCGGGCTCTTGTTGATCGGGTATGCCAGTTTCCTGACGCCCCAGTCTTCGAGCCTCTTGAAATCGCCGTTCATGCTGGCGATGATGTCCTGCACCTTGGTGGAAAGAGTCTTGATCTCTTCGTCACCGAGGTCCGGCTGGACGATGTAAATCGTCTCGTACATCCTCATTGTAATGCCTCCTCACGGTTGATTGAGCCCCGGGACCGGCCCGGAGCAAGGAGATACGGCAGATTCTGCCGTTCTTGCGAACAGAAACTTTTACTACAGTTATACCTGATTGACAAGTAAAATCAGGCCCCGGCCGAGATTAATGCCGGATTGCCCAAGAAGAGGCGGTGGCAGCGTCCGGGCGCATTGGTTATGCGCCCCTGCCGGGTCGCCATTCCCACCCCCTAACTCTCCCCCTGGGGAGGAGCGGGGTGGGGACGGAGTGGAATTACACGTTGAACCTGAAGTGCATGACATCGCCGTCCTGCACCACGTACTCCTTCCCTTCCAGGCGCATGAGCCCCTTTTCCTTGGCACCCGACTCGCCGCCGGCCGCGATGTAGTCGGCGTAGGCGATCACTTCGGCCCGTATGAATCCCTTTTCGAAGTCGGTGTGGATCACCCCGGCGGCGCCGGGAGCCTTGGTCCCCTTGGTGATGGTCCAGGCGCGCACCTCCTTGACCCCCGCGGTGAAATAGGTGATGAGCCCCAACAGCTCGTAGCCGGAACGGATCAGCCGGTCCAGGCCCGACTCGGCAAGCCCCATCTCGCTTAGGAAGGCCTGCTTCTCCTCGCCGTCGAGCTCGGAAATCTCGGCCTCGATGGAGCCGCAGATGTAGACGATGCCGTTCCCCTCGCGGGCTGCGAGCTGACGCACCTCGTCGACGTAGGGGTGCTTCCCCTCCAGGTCGTCCTCCGCCACGTTGGCGACGTAGAGCACGGGCTTGGCGGTCATGAGGTGCATGTCGCGCAGGATCAGGCGCTCGTCCTCGTTCTCGGCGAGGTCGCGCGGGGAAAGTCCCTTTTCCAGGGTCGCTTTCACCCTGAGGCAGAAATCCCCGTCCTCCTTCGCCTTCTTGTCGCCGCCCCTTCCCAGCTTCTCCACGCGCAGGATGCGCTTCTCCACCGTGTCGAGGTCGGCCAGCGCCAGTTCGGTCTGAATGATCTCGATGTCGCGCAAGGGGGAGACGGAGCCGCTTACGTGCACCACGTTCTCGTTGTCGAAGCAGCGCACCACGTGCAGGATGGCGTCCGTGGAGCGGATGTGCCCCAGGAACTTGTTACCCAACCCCTCTCCCTGGCTTGCCCCCTTGACGAGCCCCGCGATGTCGAGGAACTCGATGGTGGTCGGCTGCATCCGTTGCGGATGGACGATCTCGGCGAGCTGGTCCATCCGGGGATCCGGAACGGCGACAATGCCGACATTCGGGTCGATGGTGCAGAACGGGTAGTTGGCGGACTCGGCCCCCGCAGAGGTGAGCGCGTTGAAGATGGTTGATTTCCCCACGTTGGGGAGACCGACGATGCCGCAGTTGAAACCCATGACAAATCCTTTATAGTCAATTGGCATTGGACCATTGACAATTGACAATGTTCTAGTTGGTGTGAGCCTTTTGCTTGATCTACGCCAATTCCCTGCTGTGGTGGATGCTCATCGCCTTGGGAGGGCCTTCCCGAAGCAGCATTTCCAGCGCGTCGATCACCCCGTCCAAGACCCCCTGCAGCCCTGCCATCTCCTCCTTGGCGAAGTTCGTGAGAACGTAGTTCACCACGTCGCCGTGGACCGGCCGCCCGATGCCGACCCGGATCCGGGTGTAGTCGGGGGAGCCCAGCTCCTGGGCCAGCGAACGCAGGCCGTTGTGCCCGCCGTGGCCGCCACCCTCCTTGATCCGCACCTTGCCGAACGGGATATCGAGGTCGTCGTGGATTACGATCAGATCTGCCAGGGAGAGTTTGTAGAACCGGAGCGCCTCCGCGACCGAGCGCCCGGACAGGTTCATGAAAGTCTGCGGCTTGAGGAGGAAGACCCGCTCCCCCGCCCAGTTCCCGTCACCGTTGAGCCCCGAAAAGGCTTTCCTGGTGACCGGGATGCCAACTAAGCGGGAGAGGCGGTCCAAAACCATGAAACCCGCGTTATGGCGGGTCCATGAGTACTGTGGCCCGGGGTTGCCGAGCCCTACGATAAGTTTTGACGCCATGGTTGCCTGGCGTTAAGCGGCGGGGGTCTCTTCGGCTTCAGCTTCTCCGCCCTTGCGGCCCAGGATGCTGACGACGGCCGCGTTGGGGTCGGAGAGGATCACCGAGCCGATCGGCGCGACGATATCGCTCACGTGGATCGAGTGGCCGATAACGAGTTCGGTAACGTCGACGTTGATCTGCTCCGGAATGTGGACCGGGAGGCACTCGACCTCGATTTCATGAAGGGCGAAGTCGACGAACCCGCCTGCCTTGGCGCCGGCTGCGGTGCCGACCAGCTTCAGCTTGACGTGCACCTTCACCTTGTCGGCGAGGTTGATCCTGTGCAGGTCGACGTGGCGCGGCGTCCCCTTCAGGCAGTCCTGCAGCAGGTCGGCGACGATGACCGCCTGGCCGTCCAGCGCCCCGGCTCCCTTGAGGGTCAGAATGTGGTTACGGCCGCCTTCGCCGGCTATCGCCTCGGAGAGCTCCCTGGTAGCCACGGAAACGGTCACCGACTCCATCCCTTTGCCGTACACGATGGCCGGAATGCGCCCAGCAACTCTCAGCCGGCGGGAAATCCCCTTGCCGCTTTCTTCCCTAAGTTCCACATTCAGTACCTGCTTACTCATACATCCTCCGATGTCAGTCATTGTTATTTGATGAATTTAAAACAGCACCTGGTGCAAATTTATCTGATCAGTCCGGGGGATCGCCGCACCCCGGTTGGCTGCTACACGAAAAGTGAGCTGACCGATTCGTCCTCGTGGATGCGCCGGATTGCCTCGGCGAGGAGTTCTGCCACGGAGAGCACCCGGATCTTGTCGGAGAGCTCCGACTTCCCACCCAGGGGGACGGTGTCGGTGATGACCACCTTCTCGATGACCGAGGCGTTGATCCGGTCGATGGCCGGCCCGGAAAGGACGCCGTGGGTGGCACAGGCATAGACGCTGGCCGCCCCGTGGTTCTTGAGCGCCTGGGCCGCCTGGGTCAGGGTGCCGGCCGTGTCGATCATGTCGTCCAGGATGATGGCGGACTTCCCCTTCACGTCGCCGATCAGGTGCATGATCTCGGCCACGTTGGGCCCTGAGCGCCTCTTGTCGATGACCGCCAGGGTACAGCCGAGTCTCTTAGCGAAGGCCCGGGCGCGCTCGGTCCCCCCTGCGTCAGGCGAGACCATGACCAGGTTTTCCAGGTCCGAGGCGAAGCGGGTTTTCAGGTGGGCCAGGAGCACCGGGGCGGCGTAGAGGTTGTCGACCGGAATATTGAAGAAGCCCTGGATCTGCCCCGCGTGCAGGTCCACCGTGACCACCCGGTCCGCACCCGCCGCGGTGACCAGGTCGGCCACCAGCTTGGAGGTGATCGGGGTTCTTGGCGCAGCCTTCCTGTCCTGGCGGGCATAGCCGTAATACGGCATGACCGCGGTGATGGTGGCTGCGGAAGCCCGCTTCAGGGCGTCCATCATGATGAGCAGCTCCATCAGGTTGTTGTTGGTCGGGGCGCAGGTGGACTGCACCACGTAAACGTCACGGCCGCGCACGTTCTCGCCGATCTCCACCATGATCTCGCCGTCGGAGAAAGTCTTCACCTTCGCCTGGCCGAGCGGCACGTGGAGGCAGGAGCAGATCCTCTCTGCCAGAACCGGATTGGAATTGCCGCTGAACACCTTGATCTTGTTTTCCATCAATGCTCCGGTTCTCTTGACTTCGCGTGTAGTTGCATCCGGACCGACTCGCGGCAGGCGCCAGGGGAAGGCCAGAAAGAAAATCCTCGAAACGCTATTTAATACAATACTTGGGGCATGAAGTCAACCGGAAAAGCGGGGTCGGCGCTCGCCCCGCCGCATTGCCTTGGAATCTCTCCGGATTGCCCCGGGGGGCGGCAATCCCCCAGCTGCCGACACCGTTTGCCATGGATCGGCTTCAGTCAGAAGCGTCCCTGTGACAGTAGTCTCGCACGGCAGTTCTGTGCCAATGACCTGAGCGCACGTCATTATCAAAAAATTATTCAAGCAACTTTTTTCCAAGATTAAATGCTACAGTTTGCCGACAACCTGACGATAAGCACCTTGTTCAAAGCAAAAGACACCACAAGGAGTGAACATGATACAGCGGCGCTTCTATCGGGTCAACTGTGCCGCGCAAGGCGACCTAAATCACCAGGGCATGACCTACCGGGTCCGCCTGGAGAACCTTTCCCTGGGGGGAGCCCTGGTGAGTTCCGACGAGTGCATCGTCATCCCCGATGGCGACTGCTGTGCCCTCTGCTTCCTTCTGGATGGGGAGGATCTCCCCCTGATCCTCACGGTCGAGGTGGTACACTCCTTCTTCTCCATGGTCGGAGTGAAATTCGTCGGCTTCGCACAGGATGCCGAGCGCCGCCTCTCCGAACTGCTGCAGGCGATCGGTCCCCCAGCTAACCCCTGAACCTGTAGTGAAGGGGGAGGCGATAGGAAGCGAGGAATAATCAACCTGGCGGTCGACCCGGAATAGTTTGCCGGGTATACTTGTCAGTTTAACTCCGGCACACTTTCCGTTTCTCAAAGGAGAGCACCATGAAAGGTGCTGCCTGCCAAAAAAGATGGGACTGCATTGCTGCCTGTCCCGGGATTAACTCGGAGTTGTCGAGTACCTACGAACAGCTGGCGGCAATCACTAAAATTATCACGCTCTCCTGGAAAAGAATATGAGCACGCCCCACCCGAAGCGGTGAGCTGATAGCACCGGTCATCCCTTGCCGACTCCCCCTCCCCTGCCCAAGAGCCCGCTATGAGTGGGCAATTTCTTCTTTGGTAACGCCGCCCCTGCGGGGGCTGAATCATTTTGGCAAAGCGGTCGGGCAGACGCTGCGACCCGCTTGATATCCGGTCAAACTGGATATACTTAATCCTAAAGGGTTACCAACCGCAACCTCGCCTGCGGCCCAAAAGGTGCTAAATACCGTCAGTTTCCTTTCGAAGGAGTAGTCGCATGAAAAAGAAGTATTTCTGCCCTTCCTGTGGGAATCGTGAACTGAGCAACCTTTACATAACCACCCTAAAAGGTAAAAGCATATCGTTACACCTCTCTTCTCAGGCCGAAATAAGGAAGTCTACTGGAGCGGTGTGTTGCATGGTATGCCAGCAAACAGGAGACATAAAGGATTTTCAGATGGTAAAACAGCTGTCGCCAGACTGACCCCGCGTCGTCCACCCGCGCCGTCGGCCGTCCGCGTTTCTTGCTCCAGCCATGTCGCCTGCCCCTGGCCCGGGTAAACCAGCCCAAGTATGCGTTATTGCCCGTAGCATGTTTGGTGCAATTTTGCTAAAATAGCACTTGTAAAGAGATTGACCAGTGTTTTAAAGGAGGAACTCAATGAATACAGCACTATGCCCAAAATGCAACGGGAAGGGGAAAGTCCTTACCGCTTCGCGCCAGACGGGCTATGACCAGGAAGAAGTTCCCTGCAAGTTCTGCAAGGGCTCCGGAAAGAAATAGCTGGTGGCATTATCAGTAACAGCAATCCTTTAGCCAGAAGGATGTCCGGAAAAGAACCCCTGCCAGAAATCGGCAGGGGTTCTTTTTTTGCCGCCTGGTAATCCGCGCGCCCGCAGCGCTGGCCGTTGGTTCAGCCAATTCTTTCATATTTCAACCTAGTTATCCACTTTGGTCCTTTTGTTACAACACCTCTTTGACGTCGAGGTTCTCAAACATAGTTATATATTTTCGCAAATAATTATTAATATGTAATTACAGACACTTACACAAACTGCGCATAAATTGTGCAAGTTGCAAAAGTAGCTGAGATCACGTAACAATAAGGAATGATATCCACAGGCATAGCAAAATTATCCACAAGTACAGTGGAAAAGGCAGCTTCATTACATTCAACCAACAATTCTCTACTGAGTAAGGTGGCACTGAGACAACTGTCAGTAAAGATCCGGCAGGCTTCCATCGATCCCTTTCACTGGTTCGTACCAAAACTTCTTCGCCTTTTCAACCTTGTCAATATCGGTTTTTTCGATCGAGGCTGCCAAGCACCATCTGCCGATAAAAACAACGAGGGGCCGGCTCTGTAGAGCCGGCCCCTCGTTTGTTAAGTGGGGGCCTTCGGATTTTCGGCCCGTTCAGCTGCCCGGGACTCACCTGGCGGACCCCACCGGGAAGGACCCTCGCGTCCGGGAGCTATTTCCTGTTTCTCCCGAAGATGGCCACCAAGGCTATCACCGCCCACACCATGGCAAATGCCGCAATAAAAAGATAGTAGAGCATTATCCCCTCCGCACACCCCTAGTCACTGCGATCCTCCCCCCAGCACCTTGTAAAAAGTCACTAGGTTGGCCAGCCGGGCAAGCTGCAAGGTTATCAGCCCCTGTTGCGCGTCGTAGAGCGAGCGCTGGGAGAAGAGAACATTCAGGTAGCTGTCGACCCCCCTGTCGTAGCGGGCCTGCGAGAGGCGGTAGCTCTCGTTGGTTGCGTCGGTGAGCGACTGCTGCGCGGCAACCTGCTCGTCGATGGTGCCGCGCAGGGCCAGGGCGTCGGCCACCTCGCGAAAGGCGGTCTGGATCGCCTTCTCGTACTGGGCCACCATGATGTCGCGGTCGGCTTGGGCCACCTCCAGGTTCGCCCTGTTGCTGCCGGCGTCGAAAATCGGCAGGGAAACCTGCGGAGCGAACTGCCAGGCGAAGGATCCGTTTTTGAAAAGCCCGGCCAGCCCTGCGCTGCCGTAGCCAACGGAGGAGAGCAGGGTGATCTTGGGGAAGAACGCCGCCCGCGCCGCGCCGATATTGGCGTTGGCCCCTTTGAGCGCCCTTTCGGCCTGGAGGATGTCGGGACGGCGCAAGAGCACCTCGGAGGGGAGCCCGGCGGAAACTTCCTTCTCTGCCGTCAGCGTCGCGCCCAGCTTTTGCGGCAGCAGTTCGGGCGGCGCCGGAGCTCCCAGGACCAGGTTCAGGGCGTTCTCGTCCTGAGCGATCAGGGTAATGAACCTCGCGATGTCCACCCGCGCCGCCTCCACGCTCTGCCGGGCCTGGCTCAGGTCGAGGGCGGACGAGACCCCCGCCTGGTAGCGGCTCAGGGTGAGGCCGTAGGAGGCCTGCTGGCTCGCCAGGGTGTCCCGGGCGATTCGCAGGCGATCCCGGTCGGCGGCCAGGGAGAGGTAGGAGGTAGCCACCTGGGAAACCAGGCTGATCTGCACGCTGCGCCGTGCCTGCTCGGTGGCGAGGAACTGCTCCAGCGCCTGGTCCTTGAGGCTGCGCACCCGGCCGAACAGGTCCAGTTCGTAGGAGACGCTGCCAAGTCCAACATTGTAGAGCCGTTCGGTTACTGGGGTGCCGGTGAGGGAGAGGCCGGCGGGAACCCGCTGGTAATCGGCGCCGGCCACTGCATCGACCGTGGGGAAGAGTTGGGAGCGCTGGATCTGGTACTGGGCCCGGGACTGCTCTATGTTGAGCACGGCCACCCGCAGGTCGCGGTTGTTTTCCAGCGCCAGGGCGATCAGCTTTCTCAGCTGGGGGTCGGCAAAGAACTCCTGCCAGGGGATGTCGGCCAGCGGCTTTTGCGCCGGCTTGGTGGCCTGCGCCTGGTAGGATGGCCCGGTGGGCCAGGCGGCCGGCACCGGCGCCGCGGGCTGGACATACTTAGGGGCCATGGTCGTAGCACAGCCGCTCAAAACAAGGAGCGCGCCGAGGGAAACTAAGACCCCTCCAAAGCTAGCTTTCATCTGTATCATATCGATTCCTCTCCGAGGTTTTCGGTCGCAGCGGCTACGGGTTCTGGATGCAGCGCGGGCTTCTTCGCGAACAGCCGGGAAACCAGGACGAAGAAGAACGGGATGAAGAGCAGGTCAATGAAGGTCGCCGACAGGAGACCGCCGGTAACTGCCGTCCCGATGGCGTTCTGGGCTCCAGCACCCGCTCCCTTGGTGAGGGCGAGCGGCAGGGTGCCGAAGAAGAAGGCTAGCGAGGTCATGATGACCGGCCTGAGCCTGATTTTCACCGCCGCCCGGGTCGCCTCCATCAGCCCCAGACCGTGATGCATCTGGTCCTTGATGAACTGGATGATGAGGATCGCGTTCTTGGTCGAAAGTCCCACCGTGGTCAAGAGGCCGATCTGCAGGTAGACGTCGTTGGGGAGAACCCTGAGCTTCACCGCCGTCACCGCGCCGACCAGGCCGAGCGGCAGCATCAGCAGATTCACGAACGGTATGGTCCAGCTCTCGTAGAGCGCTGCAACGGAAAGGAAAACCACCAAGAGCGAGATGGCGTACAAGGCAGGCGCCTGGGCTCCGGCGTTTTGCTCCTCGTAGGAGAGGCCGGTCCATTCGAAGCCGATCCCCGGCGGGAGCTGGGCCGCCATTTTCTCCATGTCGGCCATCGCCTCCCCGGTACTCACACCGGGTGCTGCCGCTCCCATGATCTCCACCGACGGTATCCCGTTGTAGCGCTCCAGGCGCGGCGAGCCGTACTGCCACCTGGCCGTGGCGAAGGCGGAGAAGGGAACCATGTTGCCGCTTTTGTTGCGCACGTACCAGCCGCCGATGTCCTCCGGCAGCATGCGGTGTTCGGCATCCCCCTGGAGGTACACCTTCTTGACGCGCCCGTTTTCGATGAAGTCCGACACGTAGTTGCTTCCCCAGGCGGTGGAAAGCACGTCGTTCACGTCGCTCAGCGACACCCCCTGCGCCCCCGCCCTCACGTCGTCCACGTCCAGCTTGAACTGGGGCGAGTCGTCCTGCCCGTTGGGGCGCACCGCGACCAGTTTGGGGTCCTTCATTGCCATGCCCAACAGCTGGCCGCGGGCGGCCATCAGCGCATCGTGACCCAAGCCGCCGCGGTCCTGCAGCATGAAGTCAAAGCCGTTGGCCTGCCCGAGTTCGACCACCGCGGGGGGGGCGATGGCGAAGGCGAGGCCGTCCCTGAACGCAGAGAACCCCTTCATGGCTCGCCCGACAATGGCCGGCGCCCGCATGTCCGCAGTGGGGCGCAGTTTCCAGTCCTTGAGCTTCACGAAGCAAAGACCCATGTTCTGGCCGCGGCCGGCGAAGCTGGTTCCCGCTACCGTGACCACGCACTCGACCGTGTTCTTCTCGTTCTTGTCGAAGTACTCCTGGATCTGTTTCAGGACGGCAAGGGTGCGCCCTTGGCTCGCTCCGGCCGGCAGCTGGACCTGGCAGTACAAGATCCCCTGGTCCTCGTCCGGCAGGAAGGCGGTGGGGAGGTGCAGGAAAAAATAGATCATGACTGCGACGATTGCCACATAGACCGTCAGGTAGCGCCCGATCTGGCCGAAGGACTTGCTGACGATCCCCTCGTAGTTGGAACGGCAGAATTCGAAGGCCCGGTTGAAATAGCGGAAGAACCAGGAAAACCAGCCGGATTCCCCGGCGCTGTGCCCCTTGGCTACCGGCTTTAGGAGCGTGGCGCAGAGGGCCGGGGTGAGCGTCATGGCGACCAGCACGGAGAGGATCATCGCCGAGATGATGGTGATGGAGAACTGGCGGTAGATGACCCCGGTGGAACCGCCGAAGAAGGCCATCGGGGCGAAGACCGCCGCAAGGACCGTGACGATCCCCCAGAGCGCCCCGGTGATCTGGTCCATTGACTTGATGGTCGCTTCCCGGGGTGGCAGCCCCTCCTCGCTCATGATGCGTTCCACGTTCTCCACGACGACGATGGCGTCGTCGACCAGGAGGCCGATGACGATGACCAGGGCGAACATGGTCAGGGTGTTGATGGAGAACCCGCAGGCAGACAGCACCCCGAAGGTGCCCAAGAGTACCACCGGCACCGCGATGGTCGGGATCAGGGTGGCCCGGATGTTCTGCAGGAAGAGGAACATGATGATGAAGACGAGCCCCACTGCCTCGAACAGGGTCTTCACCACCTCCTCGATGGAAATCTTGACGAAGGGGGTGGTGTCGTAGGGGTAGACTACCCGCACGCCGGCGGGGAAGTACCGGGAGAGTTCCGTCATCTTCGCCTTGATCCGGTCGGCGGTCTCCAGGGCGTTGGCGCCGGCGGCAAGCCTGACCGCCATTCCCCCTACCGGTTTGCCCTGGTAGAAGGACTGCATGTCGTAGTTCTCGGTGCCGATCTTGGCCGTTGCGACGTCCCTCAACTTCACCGCGGAACCGTCCGGGTTGGTGCGCAGGACGATGTTTTCGAACTGCTCAGGCGTCTGCAGGAGCGTGCGCGCCGTGATGGTGGCGTTCAACTGCTGCCCGGCAACCGCCGGGGTACCGCCGAACTGGCCGGCGGAGACCTGGACGTCCTGTGCCTGCAGGGCGGCGGTGACGTCGGCGCTGGTCATGCGGTAGTTGTTGAGCTTGTCCGGGTTGAGCCAGATGCGCATGGCGTTCTGGAAGCCGAAGGTCTGGATCTCGCCGACCCCCTGGAGACGGCTTACGATGTCCTGAACGTTGGAGACCAGGTAGTCGGTGAGGCCGTTTCGGTCCAGGGAACCGTCATCGGAGACCAGTCCCACGAAGATCAGGTAGTTCCTGGTGGACTTCACCACCGAGACCCCCTGTTTCTGCACGATCTGGGGCAGCAGGGGGGTAGCTAGCTGCAGCTTGTTCTGCACCTGCACCTGGGCGATGTTGGGATCGGTCCCGGCCCGGAAGGTGAGGCTGATGGAGACCGCACCGGAGGAGTCCGAGGTGGAGGCCATGTAGATCAGGTTGTCGATGCCGTTGAGCTTTTGTTCCACCACCTGGGTCACCGTATCCTGCACGGTCTGGGCGCTGGCGCCCGGGTAGCTCGCGTTGATGGAGATCTGGGGCGGCGCGATCGCCGGGTACTGGGAGACGGGGAGCATCTTTATGGATAAAAGACCCGCCAGCATGATCATGATGGCAATCACCCAGGCAAAGATCGGACGGGCGATGAAAAAACGAGGCATCGTAAATCTCCTTAGAGCTCTATAGCTTTGGGTTCCCTATTTCTTGCCGGCTGCGGGGGGTGCTGCCGACGGGTCGCTGACAAAGGGGACCGGCTTTACGCTGGAGTCCGGCCGCACCTTTTGCAGATTGTCCATGATGACGCGGTCTCCCTCTTTGAGGCCGTCGGCGACCAGCCAGTTGTCCCCGACGGTCCGGACCACCTTGATGATGCGCGGCTGTACCTTGTCGCCGGCGCCGACCGTCATGACCACGGCCTCGCCCTTGGGGTTGCGGTTCACGCCGCGCTGCGGCACCAGGATCGCCGCATCGTTCACCCCCTCCTCCAGGACGGCGCGCACAAACATGCCGGGGAGCAGCGCCTGCTTGGGATTGGGGAACACCGCACGCAGCGTGACCGAGCCGGTGCTCTGGTCCACGGTCACCTCGGAAAACTTGAGCGTTCCGCTAAGCGGGTAGGTCGAGCCGTCCTCTAGCAGCAGCTTGACCCGCGCCTGGGCCGCGGAGCCGTCCTTTTTCATCAGGCCGTTGGCAAGGTTCTGCTTCAGCTTCAAGAGGTCGGCCATGGACTGGGTGACGTCGACGTACATGGAGCCCAACTGCTGGATGGTGGCGAGCGCCGCCGGCTGGCTGGCGGTGACCAGCGCCCCGTCGGTCACCGCGGAGCGCCCTATGCGCCCGGAGATCGGGGCGGTCACCCTGGTGTAGGCCAGGTTGATCCGGGCGGTCTCCACCGCAGCCTTGGCGCTGGCCAGGTCGGCCTCGACCTGCTGCAGCATGGCATGGGCATCGTCGTAATCCTGCTGGCTTACCGCCTTGATCTTCACCAGGTCCCGGTAGCGCTCCTCCTTGAGCCGCACCGAGCCGAGGTTCGCCTCGGCGCGCGCCTGCACTGCCTTCGCGCTGTCCAAGGCCGCCTGGTAGCTGGCCGGGTCGATCAGATAGAGCAGCTGACCCGCTTTTACATCGCTTCCTTCCGTGAAAACCCGCTTCTGGATGATGCCGTTCACCTGGGGCCGCACCTCGGCGATGGTCTGCGGCGCGGTGCGCCCCGACAGTTCGCAGGTAAGCGCCACGTGCTGCGCCTTGACCACCAGCACCCCCACCTCGGTAGGCCCGCTGGGCGGCAGAGCGGCCGTCGCCGCCTTCTTCTCGCAGCCGGTCACCAACAGGGCCCCAGCGATACATCCCACCGTTCCGATAAGCTTCAGTTTATTGCTGATTTGCATTCAACACCTCGATGCCTGATTTATGAATGGATGTTCATTCCCGATGCTGCGGAAAAAAAATGACCTGCCCAGCGCCGCTATCTCCTGATGCCGTCCCAGCTAGCCTCCATGATCCGATCGATCATGGCATCGTCCAGTGTGATAAAGCCGATGATGTGGTCGCGGGTCACCGCCTTCAGGGGGCCAAAGGCCAGCGCGAACAGGATGACCATCGGCAGGTCCTTGATCACCTGCTGCGCTACCCCCTGTTCCAAAAGCTCGCGGTAGATGTAGCAGTCCCCGCTCTTTCTAAGGATGATATCGCGCCGCAGGTCGACGCCATAGGGGGAGTTGTGGAACTGCTCCAGGTAGCGGAAATCGAGGGGGTTGGCGATGAAATAGCGCAACAGCGCCGTGAAGATGTGGTGGAAGCGCTCCCGGATCGGCTTCTCCGGGTCGTACCCCTTCATGATGTAGGCCCCGATCCGCTCGTCGATCTCCCGGTACAGGGCGATGATCAGCGCGTCCTTGTTTTCGAAATAGCGGTAGATCGTCCCGGCGGCCACTCCCGCCTGGTCGGCGATCATTGACATGGGGGCACCGTGAAAACCGTGCTCGGCGATGAGCGCGAGCGAGGCACGGATGATCTCGGCGCGCTTGTCGTTGTTTGACATCTGGCTTGGCCTCCGGCTGTGAATGAATCTTCGTTCATTCCTAGCCGGTTTCCATCCTTTTGTCAACCGCTTTATGAGCGTCTAAGAGAGAGCTCCCCATTCACCGCTGTTTTTCTTTCAGGTGCCGCTCATAGAGCGCGTAGTTTTTCTGCAGCAGGTCGGGGATCGGCAACTCGTAGGGGCAGCGCTCCAGACAGGCCCCACATGCGGTGCAAAGGAGCACGCTTTCCATGGGCCCCTTGCAAAACTCCACGGCAACCGAAGGGGACATGCGGGCGGCGACGATGGGATACCCCATGGCCGGCGTTATCATCACCCCCTGGGGACAGGGCTGGCAATACTCGCAGCGGCGGCAGAACCGCTTCCCCAGTTCCAGGCGGTAGCGCTCCATGATCTCCAGGTCCAAAGCGTCGATCACGTTGGCCTGCTGATACAGCGAGACGATGTCATCCACCTGCGCTACGCTTTCAAAGCCCGGGATCGGAATCACCCCGGGGTGGCTGCGCAGGTACTTGAAGGCCACCTGGGCGTTGTCGATCACCCCGCCGCCGAAAGGCTTCATGCAGATAAAGCCCATCCCCAACTCAGTGCTGGCGGCCAAGAGCTGGTCCTTGGCCCCCTCCTCGATGAGGTTGAAGGGGAACTGGATCGTGTCGAAGAGCCCGCTGTGCACCATTTTGAGGGCCATCGCCAGGTTGTGCGAGGTGACGCCCAGGTACCTGATCTTGCCGGCTTTCCTGGCCTTAACTAGCGCCCCGAGCGCCCCTGCGGGGCCGGTCACCTCCAGCCAGTCCTTCTCCTGAGCTATCTGGTGCAGCTGGTAGAGATCGAGATGATCGGTCTTCAGCATCCGCAGGCTGTTCTCCAGTTGCTCCTGCGCCCCTGCCGCGCCGCGCTTGAGCGTCTTGGTGGCGAGCACCACCTGGTCGCGCATGCCGGCAAAGGCGGTCCCGATCTTCGCCTCGCTGTCGCGATAGGCGTTCGCCGTGTCGAAAAAGGTGATGCCCCGCTCGAAGGCGTGCCGCAGCACCCGGACCGCATCGTCCTTAGGAAACCGGATTATGGGGATGCACCCGAAACCGAATTCGGAGACGGTCAAATCGGTACTTCCCAGGGTCACATATCTCATGGCTCGACTCCTTGAATCGGGAAAGGGACGCGGAGAACAACATTGGATTTATTTGTTGAAATATCTCCATAATGCCTTACAATCCGGCACAGTCAAAGAATAAAATAGTGTCACGGAGCTTGGCGCTTCCCAAAAAATTCGATTCTATCAGCATCGGGCACAGGCGGCAAGTTTCCGATCGGTTCCGGGTGAAACAACCAACCCAAGGGAGGAGCGCATCATGGAATTCAACAAAAAAGGGATGAACCGCAGAACCTTCATAAAGGCCGGCATGGTGGGAACCACCACTGCGCTGATCGCCCCCCCCGTGTTTGCCGACACCCTGCAGAAGATGGTCGAGCAGCCGGAACCGGCCTCCTTCCCCCAGCCGGTCTACCGCACCCTGGGGCGCACCGGGCTGAAAATCAGCGTGGTCGGTTTCGGCGCCATGCTGACGCCGGAGCCGGAGGTGATCCGCGTCGCCGTGGAAAGGGGAGTGAACTACATCAACACGGCGCGCAAGTACATGGGGGGGAAGAACGAGGTGACTGTCGGCCAGGCCGTGAAAGGGATGCGCGACAAGGTCTACCTCGCCACCAAGGTCCTCTCCGACTCAAGGACCAAGGCTGCCATCGTCCGGGACGTCGAGACCAGCCTGAAGGCCCTGGGGACCGACTACATTGACGTGATCCAGCTGCACGACATCACGGAGATCGAGAGGGTCTTCGTCCCCGAGACGCGCGAGGCGCTGGCACAGCTGAAAAAGCAGGGGAAAGTGCGCTTTTGCGGAGTGACCACCCACCAGAATGAGGTGGCGGTGCTGAACGCCCTGGTGGACGACCCGGACCGCTTCTTCGACACCTGCCTCGTCAAGTACAACTTCAAGTCCGACGTCAAGGTCACCACGGCCATCGCCCGCGCAGCCGCAGCCGGCATCGGCATCATCGCCATGAAGACCCAGATCGGCGGCTATGACATGACGGCCCTGGGAAGGATGACTCCCCACCAGGCAGCCCTCAAGTGGGTGCTGCAGAACCCCAACGTGAGCGCGGCCGTACCGGGCATGAAGGACCTGACCCAGCTTAAGGAGGACATCGCGGTCATGGGGATGACGTTAAGCTACGTCGACCTGCGCCGCCTGGAGCGCTACGCCGAGGCGATCGCCCCCTACTACTGCAGTTTCTGCGCTTCGTGTGAAGCCGGATGCCCCTGCGGCGTGAACATATCGGGTGTCAACCGGTCGCTCATGTACGCCGAGGGGGGATACCGCGACCTCACGCTGGCGCGCGAGAGCTACGCGGAGTTGCCGCACGCGGCCAGGGGAGCCGCCTGCGCCAAGTGCCCGGGCTGCACGGCGCGCTGCGTCAACGGGCTCGACATCGCCACCAAGATGGCCCGTGCCCGGGATCTTTTCTCCTGAGGCCGGCCGTGCCTGTGGACGGGCCGAGCGGCCATCCTAATGAGAGGTTTCCGCGATTGCATTGATTTATACCACCCGTTTTGCTAGAATGAAAGGGTAAGAGGAGGCGGTACTAGATGAGATGCGAATATAAAGACGACTTCAAGGTAGACTATTCAGGTGCCCTGCGTATCACCAAGGGTGACGGGGTGGACCTTGTGGTAAAGGAAGGGGAAATACCTTCCAACATCAAAAGCAGTCTGGATTCTGCGGTAAGTCATAACAACTGCCACGAACTGCGAGCCGCTTCGCGGGCGTTTACCGACACCATCCACACGGCGTTTGGTAAAGAGTAACAAATACCGTGGCTAAATACAGGTAAAGTATCCATTGACCTCTTTATCAGCAAGAGCCACTCGAGCAATCGGCGAGTGGCTTTTTCATGCCCACCAGAAGCGCATTATTTCACGACGGCGAGATAACCCTTCAGGTAGGCAGGGGGGACGGTAAAACTCTGGGAGCAGTTTGCTGCGCCACTGGCCTTAAAAGTGAAGCCTTTATCAAGATTTTTCAGGAGATATTCCCTCGGCACGGTTATATCAAAACTTTCGTTGTTCCAGCAACCCGAATTGTCGCAATAATCCACCTTTTTCAAAATCGACACGAAGTCCAGCCTGTTGCCCTCAGTGTCGTATGCCTTATCGTAGTTGCATCTGTCGCCATGATAGTACGAGTTGACAGATATTTTGTTAACGGTTATGCCTATCCTGTCATTGAGATGGGAAGACATGGAAATGGTGTTGTGGCCGGATCGATAGTTAGGTCCGGTACTGTTGGTGGTTTGATCATGACTGTCACGCTTTACTAGGAACGCCTTGGATATGGCAGAGGGATCTTTAAAATCAACGGTGTGCGCACACCCGCTTGCAGCCAAAAAAGCTGCCAGGAGCAGAGCATAATTTACCGGGTTCATAACTTACTCCAGACTAGGTCACGTTACTTTCATTTTCAGGCATAACCATTCTCATCATAATTGCTGGCTTGCGCTTTTGCAAACACAATTCCCGGTAGCCGCCGTTTTCGTTGTGCCCCCTTCCCCCCGGCTCCTTCCTGATTGGTGCTGTTTTCGCCTCGGTTTACCTCCCTCTCCTCTTTCGCCCCATGACCGCCCCGTGTAGCAGCCAGATAAGCCTGGTTATCCATGTATTTGATGGCTTGTTTGTAGTAGTTGGTAGTAGTGGCAGTGTTATATCTTGTATACATTATGTTATTTATAGTAATTATACGCAACGTATACAGTATTTAAAAACACATTATTGCTACACCACACAGTTATTTATTGTTTATAATGTTATAACAATTGACTTGTACCTGCAGATATCTTAATAGACAGATAGTTCTTTGGCCGTACTGATCGCATGTTATCGAGGGACTACCCTCAAATAAAAAAAGGGAGGATTCATTATGGGAAAAAGGTCGAGTAGATTGATGGGATTGGCTCTGGTTCTTGCCATGGGATCGGCAACAATCGCCTGCGCAGAAGACTACAGCAAGTTTGGCGTCGGTTTGAGGGCCGCCTACGTGAAGCCTGTCGAAACCGTCGACGGGCGGTTGAGTTCGCTTGATTTAAAAGTCAGTGATGACATCGTCCCCGGGCTTTATTTCGATTATTTTTTCACGAAGAATGTATCGACCGAATTATTCGCAGCTGTGACCAGGCACGACATCAAGAGCGGCGGCGCGTACGTAGGATCCACCTGGCTGCTTCCCCCGACCCTTACCGTCAAATACCATCCCCTGGCCGGAAACACCATCAGCCCATATCTTGGCGCCGGCGTTAACGTCACCTTTCCTTTCAATTCAAAGCTCAACATCGCGTCAGACTTCAGTATTGACAACAGTGTCGGCTGGGTCGCGCAGGCGGGCACGGATATCAAGATCAAAGACAATGTTTATTTGAACGTCGACTACAAATACGTGAACGTAGACACCAAGATGAAAGTGAACGGGGTGAAGTACAAACTGGACCTTAACCCCAATTTATTCGGCTTGGGCCTGGGCTACCGGTTTTAGCCGACAACTAGACACTTTCTGGCGCCGATTGCCGCTGGGCCAGGAGGAACGAACGGCATTCCTTGTGTGATGTATCCATGCGTTATTTCAATTTGCTATCAAAGCGTAAGGCGGGGAAGTTTCCCCGCCTTATTTTTTTCAGCGTTACTCCCCAGCCAATTTCCCGGTTCGGGTCATATGGTTGAGTCCCTATCGGTTCCCTTCTCCTGGTTGATAAGATCATCGATCCGATCCGGGTCTGCGCCATTTACGACCGTCCCGTCAATGAGATAGGTCGGGGTAGATTGGACCCCGGCCTCGCGGGTGATCTCTTCGAGGATTTTCAATCGCCCGTTGTCATTGAACGTCCTTTTGAGCATTTCCTCATCTCCGTCAAGGTTGCCGCCCAGCACATACTGGAAAGCCTTCACTTGGTCCGGTGAGGCAAGTATGTAACGCGCTTTTTTTTCTGAGTCGGGATGCAACTCGGTAATAGGCATTAAAAAGACATACCGCGTCACATCCTTTTGACGCATTTTCCAGTATTCTTCCATCTTCCGGCAGTAGGGGCAATCCGGATCCGACACCTCGATAACTTCTATGGGCCCGTTGCCGATCTTTATGGCCTTGTCCTTTCGCCAGATCAAAACATGCACCTGCCTAACCTTTGCTACGGCAAGCTGTTCCAGGGATTTCTTGCTTAAGTTGTCTCCTTCTTTCGAGAACATGGTGCCTGCAATGAACTGCCCGGTGCCTGGCATGTAATAGATGGTATTGTTATCAAAAATCACTTCAAAGAGCCCGGGAAGAGCTGTTTTGGCAACCGAATCCACATTAGATCCATTAAGGAGTTTCTCAACAGCTACTTTGACCTCACGCTCATCCTTGTCGAGGGCCAACACCTGCACCGATGTCAGCAACAAAGTTGCCACCAGAACTATACTCGTTTTAATTATCATGTCTACACTACCTCCAATGTTGCATTTCCGATTCAACCCCTCAAATCTAAACATACGTTAACATTGTACCGTTTCCTCCCGTTTCTTACCAACATTACCGAGAGTTGCCGTAAAGCCCCTGCCTTTAGGCATGGGGATATAAGGCTACGGTTTTGACTTTGACTTGTATTATATGGTGATGTACTGTATAATGATAATATGAAATACAAAAGCAACAATAATGCTGTTTATTCATGCAAATACCACGTGATTTGGTGCCCAAAGTATCGCAGGAAGGTGCTCGTCGGTGATGTCGCGGAGCGCCTGGAAACACTGGTCCGTGAGGCTGCTGCGGAGCAGCAATCTGATATCA
>Ga0316217_10000369_pt1 | contig 65598 bp, 93 predicted proteins | sample 1anoAmetaG_FD_203633 | JGI IMG/M metagenome (GOLD analysis project Ga0316217, IMG submission 203633) | Freshwater microbial communities from Trout Bog Lake, Wisconsin, USA - 1anoA | ecosystem: Environmental > Aquatic > Freshwater > Lake > Hypolimnion/Profundal zone | place: USA: Wisconsin... | reverse complement strand
TTACTGCCGTTGAAGTCTGTTTGTCAATGGTCATTTTACCTAAACAAGCCACATTAAAGTTATCGTTATAGCGAGTATCGTTATCTGAAATTTCGCCATAAGAAGGCACATTGACCTTTAAGTGCTTAAATAAAAACTCATTACCATCTTCAAACACTCGCCATACATGGTCTATAGAGCCATGACCTTCTTGACCTCTATCCTTATTAAAACGGATTTGATACTTATGTTCACCAGTAGGCTTTGTCACTTCTCCGTTAATAGTGCAAGTAGAGGTATCTTTATCTATATCCATAGTGCCATGACAAAAGACTGAATAATCTGCACCTGTTTGTTGGTCTATTAATGTGGAATTAATGACGACGTTTTTAAACAAATACTCTTTATCGTTCTCAAAGATTCTCCAAACATGGTCAGTAGTACCACGACCTTCTTGACCACGGCTTTTATTAATTCTGACGAGATATTTGTTCATACAATAACTGGAGCTTCAGGTTGTGCAGGGGCTTGTCTTACACCAATATTAAAGTGAATAAAGCGGAATGATTTGCTAGAACCGTTACGAGTAAAGGAATGTGGCAACCAAGCATTTGTAAAAATCAACATTCCCGGTTCTGGAATAAAGTTAATCATATTACTAGCGTTAGTGACTTCTTCACGATTGGTTTCATCCATGCTGATTTGTACTTTGCCCGGTCTTGGGTCATAAATAATCGCCCTTGGACAATCTTTAGGGGTATCAATAAAGTAAAAACCAACTAGCTGTGCGCCATTGTTCGGATGAACGTGCTGTTCCATTGAGGACAATTTATGATGCTCTTGACACCACATCGACTCAAAGAATGTATTTTTATCAGCCATTTGATAGCCTTGTGACTGAAGAATATTCCAGCCAGTAGAACCAACAAAGTTTGAAAAGTCAGCCATTCTAGGGTCATCAGCAAAGTTAGCAGTCTGATATAGTTCGCAAAGAGGGTTAGCTTGCATACCCATCTTCTTTAAAGATTTCACATTAGACTTAACGACTTCTTTAGCCGCCGCTAAATACTCAGGCTTTTTAATAATGTATACAGATGAAGGAAAGTAGTTGAGGATTGTTAGCTCATTACTTTCAATCACTTCTTTGACTGCTGTGTCATTGACATCATCTACTACTGTTACTGTGTTCATTTTAGTTCCTTAATTAAAAATACACTTTTTTAGTTTACAACAAACTTTTATGGACTTCCTACATTTGTAGATGGGAATGTTCTAGCGCAACCGGGATAGACGATACGGACTACTCCTACACCGCCCAATGACGCTGCTGGCGTAGTACATGGTCCATTGCCACCACCACCACCACCGTAAGTACCTCCAGCTCCACCTCTAGCTAAGGCAGCGTTTGCGCCACAGCTTCCCGAAGAACCACCACCGCCTCCAACACCTGCTGAGGTACTAATAGTGCCATTGCTACCTTGTCCCAATATTCCAACGCCACCACCACCACCACCTGCGTAATAGCCAGTTCCAGCACCCAAACTACTTCCTGCTGGCATACCACCACCACCACCGCCACCTAAACCTGCTGTAGGCGGTATGTATGAACACCCTGAAGGGACTCCCCCATGTCCACCTGCTCCAGCGTAACCACCTGCACCGCCTGCGCCACCACTTGCGCTGCCACCACCGCCAGTACCATACCCTAGTCCATTGCCACCACTACCCCCACCAGTACCTGTAAAAGAACCACCACTACTATAGCAATTACTCCAAATGGCAGAGTTTCCACCACCACCTTTTACTGTGGTTGTATTAACAAAAGAGCTGTTTCCACCATGCACCACAGTTCCGCTATTACAACCAGTACCTGCTACGCCAACAACAACTGAGTAAGAATTTCCTGGAATTACTGTGTAGTTATTTATATAGCCTAGCCCACCACCAGCACCCGCTGGAGTTGAGGCTACGCCGCAGCAGTAGAGTCTTGCTTTTGCCCCACCGCCACCCCCACCTACTGCTACAACAGAAACTTTAGTCACCCCAGAAGGAGCTACCCAAGAGTAAGTACCAGCAGTTGTATAAGATTGTGAACCCGGAGGAGTACCAAAACTTCTTTGATTTTGAAAAACAGCCTGTAGTGAGCCAGCCATATTAGGTTAGTCCTGAACCAGAGATAAGCCATACACCAGCAGAAGAAAGACCCGCTACTTTTACTGCGGTAGCAGAGCCATATTGAGCTAGTGTCCTAGAGCCTGTAGTGCCAGCAGAAGATAGGTACATCGTGTCAGTAGTAATTGCAATAGTGACTGCTTGTGAAGTCATATTAATAAAGCTAATAGCTGTACCCAATGGATAAGCTACAGAAGATGCTGCTGGAATTGTATATGTTCTGACATTAGCGTCAGTTGAGGGATGTAAGATACTTTTGCCAGCATCAGATAAAACTAATGTATAAGCTGTTGATTGACTGTTTAAAGGAATATTAATATATCCAGCACCATTTGTGCCATCAACCGTAAAGTTTGCCAAAGTGCCAGAAGAATTAGCGCCTTCAGCAAGAATAGATAGGTTACGAGATATTGTCATAGGTTATCCTACTGTTGTTGGTAAAGGTAAAGCTATCCATGAATTCGTTGCACCATCCCATTTAAAATCACCTTCTGGTCTAGGGATAGGCGGTTCATAACGGCAAGTAGCTTCATTAAAAGTCCATGCTGAGAAGTTTTCTCTATTGGGTAATGCTAACCATCTATCTTTTTCTGCTTGTTGTTTAGCAGCAATTTCATCGGCAGTCATATCACGCAATGCCCAGACATCAGTCCAAATACCATTCGCTTTTTGATATGTTGGCTCTTGACTGTCTAACACTTGATAAATAGTAGGTATAGGCTTTTCAACTCTAATAAAGGTTTCCCAATGTGCAGGAATAGAACCAAATGCCGCTATAAGGTTATCCTCAAAAGCTGGATGATTAATTGCGTTTTCGTTTTCAGTTTGAATATATAGGTTCATTTTGTTTCTTTAAATTAAGGTGTGCCAGCGCAAGTTGATGGGAATAATCTAGCGCATCCAGGCCATACGATACGAACTGCTCCAGAACCACCAGTTCCGCCTGAATTAAGTGGTTTTCCACCGCCTCCACCACCACCAAAAGTGCCGCCATTACCGCCTGTTGTAGAAGTTCCACAACCTCCCTTTGAACCACTACTTCCTGCATTACCGCCATAAGCCGGTGTGTATTTGCTTACGCCAGAACCATTAGTTCCTAAGCCATATAATCCAACACCTCCACCGCCACCGCCACTTTGATTGCTACAATTTGATACACCTCCACCGGCACCAGAACCATTTCCAGAACATCCAGAAAAACTAGAACTATTTGTTGCACCACTACCGCCATAACCAAAATATCCTGCAGCACCACCACCACCTGTTCCAGTTGTAAAACCACTACCGCCTAAATATCCCCCACAACCGCCATTTCCGCCACCAGTCCCTACATAACGACCTTCAGCATATCCACCATATCCACCACCTCCACCTTTTACAACAGAAGTAGAACAAAAATAACTATTACCAATGTTGCAATAAGCTGGTTGGGAACTTGTTGCTGGTGTTCCAACTTTAACGGTATAAGAATTTCCGGGAATTACGGTGATATTATTTTTATAACCTAATCCACCACCACCAGCACCCAAACCAGCAGTACAAGTACAACAAATAGGAGTGCCACGACTACCATTGCCACCAGCACCAACAGCAACTACCGAAACTTTAGTCACCCCAGAAGGAGCTACCCATGAGTAAGTACCAGCAGTTGTATAAGATTGTGAACCAGTAACTATACCCGCTTTAGCACCAAACCCAAAGCCTTTAACAGAAGCTACACCTCTAGTATTAAGTAGTGGCATATTATTTAAACTGAGTTTGGGTTGCGAATACAGTAAAAGTAGCAGAGCCTGTTTTTACAATCGAATAGGTATAAACATCAACACTAGAAGCATTACCAGCAGTAGGTGCGGCACTTCCTTGCCATTTTGTAGTAACACCTGAAGTTGTGCCGTCTACTTGCACCACATTGTTATAGTAAGCCGTTGCTCCTTGAGTTACTAAAAACGCTACAGTTAAAGATTGCCCTGTAGTCATTGCCGTATTTAAAGTTGTACCAGCGGAGAAAGTAAAGTTGGTAGTCCAATTTGCAGAAGCGTTACTTGTGTAATAAAGAACAGACTGAGTAGAGGGATAATAAGCAATCGTTCCTGTAGCCGCTGTTGCACTTACTGTACAAACTTCAGCCGCATTTGTAAGGATGGCGGCTAAAACAGAAGTAGAACCTGTAAATGATTGAGTGCCTGTCCATGTATTTGTTCCACTTAATGCTATTGGAGTAGACCATGTAGGTGCGCTTGTACCTGCGGAAGTTAATACTTGACCAGTAGTACCCGCTGCAGTTATAGCATAAGCAGACCCAGTACCATAAACAGCCCCACCAGCCGTAGGAGTAGAAGTAGAGTTTGTACCGCCAGCTAATACTGGCAAAGTACCTGCAGTTAATGCAGAAGACGATGTAGAGTAAATAGCGTTGTTAGCTGCGGAAAAAGTAGTTAACCCTGTACCGCCATACCCAGTAGCAATTGTTACGCCATTCCAAGTTGAGTTAATTATGCTAGCGTTACCAAAACTTGCAGTAGTATTATTAAAATCATAGCTAGATGGTAAAAGACTGTACGCAATCCAAGTTCCGGCAGTTGTACTATTATCTAGTAAAACCCAGTTATCAATAGACCCACTAATAATTGTATCTAATGTAGTGGATGCGTTATCTACTATAGTTAAGTTTCCTGTTGAGCCATTATTAATACTAAAAACAAATCCTTTTTGCAATGTAGTTGCATCTGGGAGCTTAACAGTTTGTGTAGTTGTTCCAGTAAATCGTTGGTACTGCGTTGAAGCTACGGTTAAAGTTGTTGTACCGCCAGCTGTTGCAGTGCTTGTATATCCAGCTAAAAAGTTATTAGCAGTTACATTTTGATTAGCGTCTCTTAATACTACTGAGTTAGCTCCAGAAGAAGTTGTAACACCGGTACCGCCATAAGCAACACCAACTGTAGTGCCTTGCCAAGTACCAGAACTAATAGTGCCTAATGCAGTAACGTTTCCAGAAGAATCAAGGTTTACAGAGCGCTCAGATGGGTATGTAACAAATACAGTAACGGTACCGCTAAATGTAACTGCAGAACCTGAGTTACTAGAAGATAGAATCGTTGTACGAGTTAAGGTAGGCCCAGTAGTTGAATACGTGCCAATACCTACTTCCCAATTACCAGAAGAGTCTGTAGCTGCGTAGTATGTAGTATTGCCGTTACCAACAACAGCGAAAGACTGAAACCCTGTAACAGAACCGCTTAATGTAAAGCTTACGGTTGTGTTAGCAAAGCCAGTCTGTTGTACCCGGTCATAAACTACTAGAGCCATTTAGGACTCCTTAGCTAGTAGCGGTTGTAGAATACGTAACGCTTACTGTATCACCAGCAGTTGTAGTTTTAGCTGTACCAAAAGCACCAGCGCTATACAAAGTACCACCTGTATTGCTGAGTGTAGAAGAAGCGCCAGAACCTGTTACCAAGAAGCAGCCACCAACAGTACCGCCAGCGCCAGTAATTGTATAAGTAATAGCTGTTGCAGAAGCTGTTACTACGTTAGAACCGGGAGTTGTATTGCTGTTGCCAGTAGGTGTTGCAAATACTGCAGTACCACGAACAGCAGAACCGCCAACTGTATACGCAATAAATTCAGACCAGCCAGCGTGGGAAGTCATTGTATCTGTAGGTGAAAAAGTATTACCTGTGCCAGATACTAAACCTAAATATGGGCCAACTAAGGCAATAGGTGAAGTCAATAATGTTTGCTGGAACATAAAAATCTTACCAACCTGAACAACTTGGTTTGGAAACTCTTCGGTCCACTTTAAATTACCAGAGGCATCCCGGCACTCTACGTGGTAGTACCCTTCGACACCTACAGTTTCGTTATTTATAGCATTGGCTTGCAGATTAATTTCTGCGTGATCGCTACAACTTGCTAGTTCTTTTTGCATAATTGCTCCTTAATTGGAAAAACGAATAATGGCGTTTGAGGCATCGTCCGTAGGAAAAGTAATTGTAAAACTCGATACGGGGGTTTTATCCGCCCCAAAATTTAGTACTGCAACCGCTGCGTTTGTGGTGCTATTATATATTAAAGCACCCCTAGTAGTAAAGTTTGCTGGATTCCAAGTAACAGTATTAAAAGATAAATATGCAGTATATCCGGAGCTAGTCGGCGGAATAATCGTTAGGGTTTTGCCCCCTGCTGTATACCCTGTACCCACTACTTCGCCCACGGTTGTGTAAATTAACGTTGTATTGTCTAAATTAGCATTGGCTGTATAGAGGGCTATTTTATAGGTATAGGGGGTTCCAACCGCAAAGTTTTCTAAAGCACTTAGGCAGTTTTGTTTAAATATTGTACATTGGCCTTGAACTATGCTCATGAGCTAACCTTAATCCTTGCCTGGCCATCTCTATAGGCATCACCACGTTCTAGGCCGGTTCCAAGGCGGTTTAATTGCATTACGGCTTCTTGGTACTTAGTTTCGTAGTAACCAATTAAATCGGCTTCGCCCTTCATAAAGAGCATTGCTTCCCGCATTGCACCATAAAACAAAACTGGATCATAGTTATCGCCTAACCATGAAGTTCCAGTAGTATTAGATATTGCTGATACGGGTACTGAAAATGCCGTATTACTAGACCCTAATGAAACACAAGATAGTACATCACCAACAATATAAAAGTTACCACCAAACTTTAAATTAACTGTAGTAACTACCCCGCCTACAATAACAATATCTGCTGTAGCGTTTGCACCTGAACCGCCCGTTAAAGCCACGTTTTGATAGGTACCATTAGTATATCCTGCGCCCCCAGTTATTGCTCCTAGAGTAGTAATTTGCCCTTGTACAATTGTTGGTGGGTAGTAGTAGTAATGCATTTCTACCGTATAGTTAGCGTCTGGTGTAGGGGCTACCATTAGAGTCATTTCATTAACATTAGATAGCTGAGAGCCAAATAACGCATAATATTCGGGGACTCCACCCGGTGTGCCTTGATATGTGGTACCGTTATTTGCAACAGCTGGATACGCTTCACGTAAAAAATTAACGTCTTTATTTAAAAGATATTTATAGTTGTTGCTGGAGTCAATTACCGCTAAAGAATAATTAGCAAGCCAATCAGTAGGCAAAGAAACGTATTGATTACCAGAAGTAAAGCTACCGGTTACGTTTTTACGCAAAGAAGGTATTTGAACTGAGTTATATATACGATCTTCAGCTTCCTGTACAAATACAGGGATGTTCGCCACAAACAATGCTTCTGTGTTTTCCGCGTACGACTGAATTGAGTTATATAACGTTTCGTAGTTCATTATTGCTCTTCAGTTTTAAGCTCTTCTGGGGGTGGCACTTGCGTTTGCGTTTGCGCTTGAATCTTCATCATTAGCCCATAAGCACCGGTTTTGGTTGGTAAGTCTCCAAGTCCAGCTAGTATACCTTCTACTTCATTTAAGGTTAACTCAAGGTTAATCGGCATTTTTGGATCTAAACTCATGCCATTGGCCCTCTTGTTTTAATGCCTTTAGTTGCAGCACCGTAGCCACGCATTGTAAGCTCGCCATTTTTATTTTCTTTAGCGTAATTGCGTTTGCCTGTACTACCAACAGAAATATTAACTTCATCCATACCATTACCGGCTTTTTGAATTACGTCTTCTTTTGCGCTAGTTGTATTTGGTTGAGGTTGTTTATAGACACCAATGTCATTACCACCACCTTGCGGGTAAACAAAACCAACGTATTGGTCAGCAGGTTTATTATTTTTAGCCATGATTATTCCTGATTATTAGCACGAGCTAAGTTACGGCCTACTTTTTTCATAGCTTCTGAAGTAACAGTACTAGCGCCTTTTTTGCCTTTACCACCTTCGATACCAACCGTTGGGCCGGAATCCCCTAAATTTTTACCTTTAGTTTTGCCTTTGGACTCAATGCCATTGGCGCCTGATTTAAATGTCATAATTTATTCCTAATTAACTGTTACTGTTACTGTACCTACTTGCCCTGTTGCAATCAAGTAATTTGGCGTTAATGCTGTATCAAAACTACTTGCTCCACCTACTGGGGACCATCCCCACTGAAATTGCCTACTACCCATATCAGGAGTACCAAATCCAGATTGCGAAGTACCCCCAGTATTACTTGTTTGTATTCCATTATTACCAGATACTGTATAGCTTACATCAGGTCTTGGTTCTCGTACTGCTTGTGGGTCATTTACTGGATACAAACCAAGAGATAATTGTGGTTGATCCGGATCCCAACAAGAAGGACAAACTTTAATCTGATACAACTTAGTTTTAATTATTTCCTTCTTTAATTCCTTAAGCATATACCGCTGCGCACACCTATCGCACTCAGCAATTGCCCATTTACCTGAAGCATATTTTGATGGCATTTAATACCTTAATAAAATAGTACTCTAGGTACAAATCTAATAGCCGCTTTTTCTCTATCTTCATCTGATGCTAATTGCCACTGCTGTTCGTAATCGCCTTTTAACATCATAATACGACTAGGATCAACGCCTTGTATCTTAACAGCTAAATTATAAGCCAATCCAGCCACCATAGCGGTAACTAAACGAAATGGAATGTCCTCAATATTTGAACCGTTTCCGGCATCTTGCATACGACGTAGGCGGTAGTACACAAATGTATACTGATTACCTGGAGAATTAGGAGTAGGCCAAACATTAATACAAGGCAGGTTATTTACATATACGCTATCTAGTGCATTGTGTGGGGCTGCTACTGTACCGTTTTGACCACGCCAAGCGTTCAGAATCTGATTTCCAACAATGTTTTGGTATCCAATAGTCTCTGTAACACCAGCTGTTGTAATGTTAATAAAGCCCTGTGTAGGAAGCTTAGAAGCATCTGTGAGGGTTATAGTTGTATCTGTGGCAGATATGGGATACCCAGTAGCGATGGTAGTGGCTGGAAGGGCTGGAATGTTACCTGATTGGCGGTTTACATAGACTTGAATTGGACGACCATTAGCGTTCTTATTAGGAATCGTAATGTAGGTAGACTCTGAAATCCGAGTAATATTAATGTCAATCTGGTTGTTGCCTTGCCCATTATTAGTACGAACTACGGTATCTAGTAGGTCAATGGTATCCACAGGAATAGGGTAAATAGCCTGTCCTGTATTCATAACGATCTGCTGCTGCTCTACTGTCCATAAGTTAATACCTCTATTAGCCCACTCAATAGTAAGCAGGTTGAGGCTTCGCCGCGCTGTGCGTAGGTCATATCCAGTACGTAGTTCTTTTCCGCAACGCTCAAATGCCTCTTCGACTAAGTCGTTGAGGTTTAAGTTAAATATGCTTAATCCAGAAGTGGAAGCTGTAGTTGCCATTACTTAACCTTCTTTGCAGTTTTCTTAGGAACTGGTTTCTTTACTGCTGGTTTAGTTGTAGTTTTTTTAAGCGTTGGTTTACGCTTTGCTTTTGGGGCTTGTTCTACCGGAAAAGGCCATGCTTCAATTTTTGGGGTTTTATCCTCAAATTTACTTAATGCCCATTCTAAAATCTTCTTAATCATTTTGTTCCCACATTATTCCGAGTCGTACGATTAATAGGTCTATAACAAAAAAGCTTTCGTCGCCGTCATCTACAATCTCAAACCCAAGCGAAACGCCTTTGATAAGATGTAGAAAAATAGCCCAACTCACTTTTTAAACCCTTTTAAGGTTTCCGCCAGTCTAGCCCGCTTACCCACCTTGCCGGGCTTTTTTGCAGCTGCAGCTAATTTAGCTGACGGAATCGGTTTACCGGCTTTAGCGCCTAATTCTTTACGTAAGGCACCGGGTTTCTTAATTGCGTCGGCAATCCAGTTTTTCTTTACAGCGCCACCTTCAGCATATTGGGTAAAGTCAGTATTATCCCGGCGTTTTTTAACTACCGGTTTACCCATTTTAGAAGGGGCAATATCACCCATACCACGACTTGGTCTCAATTTAGCACCATGTACCTTTGGTTTTGCCTTTAGAAGCAATACCGTCAGCACGACTAGAAGCTGAACCGCCTTTAGCCATTTTCTTAGCAGCTTTACCGCCACCGCACATACCGCCTTTAGCCATTTTAGTAGCGCCAAATTCTTTTGGACCTACTGTAGCCATTTGAGCATCGCCTAAGTTTTTACCTTTAGTCATGCCACGTTTTTGAACAGCCGATTCACCAAACTTAGTTAATTTGTTTGATCCTTTTTCTACATCCATAGACATAGTTTTTGGTCCCATAGTTTCTTTCATAGCAACTCCGCCTTTTTTAAGTGAGATTTTAGTACCTTTACCGCCTTTGTGTTCTTGAGCATCATGCTCTTTAAACGCTTTTTTAATCATAGCAACATCTTGTTTTTTATCCGCTGCTTCTTCTTTACGGTCATCAACCTTAGATTCTTTTTCCATATTATTTCCTTACTTTACGAATTTTTCAAATAACGCTACAATTAAACCACCAAATAAAACTGCAATTACATTAAATACAGTATGCATGGTTCTTCTACTAGCGGTTTGTTCTCCAAGTAGTCTTTGTATTTCGGCTAGACATTTTTTAACTTCTTCCATGTCTTTAACAAGTTTGTCCATATCTGCCTGTAAATGCTCAATATCATTAGCATGTGTTGCCAACTCTCTGGCAGTTTCGATTGGGTTAATATTGTTCATTTAGAGCCACATTTCCAGCGCTTTAAACTAGCAGCCTTACGGGTAGGTTTGCCATTTTCGTCTTTCATTGGCCCGGGCATACCCGACATACGTGCGCAGAACGACTTCTTCCTAGCCCCACCTTCAGGCTGTGGAGCCTTTAGATTAGAGCCTGTTTTTGCATTATATTTCTTGCGGCCTTTTTCAGTGAGACCAGCCCCTTTCGAGACTGGAAGTTTCTCACCACGCCCAACTGCAAGAGAAGGAGTCTTCTTAGCCATATTGAACTGTTTGGTAAGTAATATTACTTACATTAACATAAAGACCGTTATTAACTAACATACCTTCGCCTTGAAATAATACTTGGAAAGGTTGAACTGCGGTACCTGTATTGTAACTAGTTAGCCATTTATTTGGGTAAACACTATTTGTATTAGCAATAGCATTAGAAACATAAGCGCAAGCCGTAGCAGTGCCGATAGTACCAGTATTAATATCAGTAATAGTAAATGTATCTACAGTAAGTTTAGTAATTACGTAATTTCCAGCCGTAGCAGAAACACTAGATAGCGCAGAAAAAGTAATACCAATAGCTTGCCCCGTCAACAATCCGTGTGCTGTAGAAGTTACTGTAACTGTATATCCAGAACGTGTATACGTACCAGTAGTTACAGGAGCTATATTGGTATCAAATACGTCAATACCACCAGCAGTACCAGTACCTTGATACACTAAGTTTTTAAGGCGTAAACGCCCCGATACCATAAAACCAGAACCGCTATTATGTGAGCCTTTTACGTCATATTGCATTGTCATAATTAATCTCCTAAAGATTTAAGTTGGGGCCGTAGCCCCGTGGGATTAATTAGACTACTTCAACGCCAGTATCGTATACGTTATAGTGAAGGAATCCAGTAATTGATCCAACGCCAGAAGTATTAGAGGCAGAAGTAACAACAACTAAATTAGTTGCATTAGCTACGTTACCTAAAGAGGCGCCGCCGGTTGCAGCACCAACAGCTACTACACCACGAGAAACTGCAGCATTAGATAATAAACCTGTTGGAACGTTTGTCCCAAGAGTAGGGGTTTGGCCTGCGCCTACACCAGATAATGGAGTAAAGCCCATATTAACAGTGCCAGATGTACCAGCCGTACTAACAGTAATTGAAGTAACTACTGCATTAGCTGGAAGAACAAGGGCTTCACCGCCAGAAATATTAGTTACATTTGCTGTTGCTGCTGCATTAGCTATATAAAAAGGCGTATACATACCCATTGAACCTGCTTGAGCAGTACGAGTTGAATCACCACCTGTTGAGCGCCAAACGCTCGAAGTTGTTGCTGTTGCCATAATAAATTGTCCTTACATACAAGATAAACCTATTAATCGGTATGTCGTCTGCCGGGAGCAGTTTAATAGGCCGGATTCCCGGTTTAATTGATATTACTACAAATATGCGGAAATGCAAGTAATTAAAAGAAAAAACCCCGCCTTTTGAGCGGGGTCTAAAGTCGTGGACTTTAAGGTATTAGGCTCCAGCGGAACCGTACATACCGAGGGGATCAGACCAACCGAAAGAATAACGCTCACGAGACTTGTAACGAACGTTACCTGTATCGAAATCGCCGTCCATAGACTGGCTGAGTGGGGTACGAACAAAGTGTTTCATACCATTTGGAACATCAGTTGTCAAGAACCATGCGTTTGTATCTGTCAAGAAATGGTTAATTGTGTAACCTTCTGAAACAGAACCGTTGTTCTTGAGTGCGTTGATGTCATTGTCGTTTGTACCAACACGGAGTTCTGTCTCGAGCAAACGAGTAGCAACGAACTGGAGTGAAGGTGGAACGATCAATTTCTTAGGTTTAGCAGCAATTAACAGACCACGTTCATCAGTCCACAGGGAGATTTGAATTACAGCGGCTTCCAAAGAAGTCTCATTCAAGTCGGCTGGGGTTGAAGGAATGTTGCTGTTAGTACCACCAGAAACCAAAGGATGTGCAGCGGAGAACAATGCTACGCCGTCACCACCAGTGTAAGAAGAGCTAAAACCGTTGTTTAATACGGCAGCAGCTTTTACTTGCTTGGTGTATGCCATAGCACGAGCCAAAGCCTTGGTGTAACGAGCGGATAACGAGTCATACAAGTTATCTTCGATAGCTTCTTCAGTCAAGCTGAAGCCCAAAGCGATTGTTTCGTGGTTGTAGCGTGCAGTCCATGCTTCTTGTGCATTGTCATACGCGATGGCTGAGCCTTCGTTTTTGACTGGAGCAGCGCTGAAGCCTGACAGTTTGGTTTCTTCTTCAAAAGAACGCTCAGAAGTCTCTGTTTCGTAGATTTCTTTATGTTCTTCACCGTAGCGAGCGTACTCGAGACCGAATAATGCATTCAATCCTGGGAGCAACTCTTTCAGTAGTTGTGCGCGTGAAATAGCCATTTATAGCTCCTTAAGCTGTGTAATCAACGCCGGTAAGGGCAGTTAACTGAGGATTGTTGATCTTAACGAGTACTTCTGGATAGAAGACCGTGCCGGTTGCATTTGCGTAAGCAGTGTCAGGAACAACAGCTACTACACGGAAAGGCAATGTTGTTGCATTACCAAGAGCATTGCCTGGCAATACTACAGAAGAGCCAGAATCGCCTGTGGTTGTTGAACCTGCGCCGTACGCTGTTGCTACGTTAGTACCAACGATTGTGATGTTAGCGCCTGTTACTACGCTTGTGTTGCCTGTAGTTGTTACAGCTACTTTAAATTCAGCAGTTGGATCTACTACAACATAAGCGATTGGGTTTGTTACACCAGAACCTGGGTAGTATTGTGCTTGAACAGTTTGACCTGAAGAATTCACATACTGACAACCAACAAAAGTACCAATAATAGTACCTGAAGTAGTTGCGCCAGACAGAGAGATTGTGCCACCTGCGACTAATTTGACTGTATCGCCGTTATAGATTGCAGTTCCTGTTGTAAGTGGATATTGAAGCGTCGCACCTGCATAAGGAATGCCGTCAAAACGGTTATAAGCTTTAAAGCCGTAGGGAGCTGAGATGGTTGGATAAGCCATTATAAAACTCCTAAATTAAAATTAATTACCTTTACCAAAGGAACTTGAAGATTTCCGCTCTTGGAAGATTGGCATCCGTGGGTCACTTTGGCGCATTAAATTATTGTCTACAGCATCCGTTTGAGCTTGTGTTTGCTTATCGTAATGGGCATTACGTTGTTCTACAAATTCAATAGGAGTCTTGCAAAGCAATAATCCGCCGATCTCAATGTTGTCTTTAAAACGACTTTGAGGGTCGACTAACAGTTGGAATTTTGGTTGTTCTTCAATCCTTACTGGCTCCCAACCTTCTCGCAATTTAGCGGATAAGTTGCGTGGATCAGCTTGATTTAGGGTTGCGACACGAATCCAACGATAAGCAAAGCCAGCCTCTTTGTCAGGCTCGGGGAGTAACTCAGCAGGTGCCCACTGTTTAGGGCGCTCTTGGGTTTCACGGCTTTCCAGCTCACGTTTAAGTCTATTTTTTACTTCAGCCATTCTGGGCCTCCAGTTTTGTAAGTTCACGGGCGTACTGCTCAGGTGTTAATCCTAGTTTTTTAGCTAGGGCAACTTGCGTATTACTCAACCTAATTTTTTTAGGCGAAGTACTGCGCGATGCTGGCGCTACTACCGTACTTGCTCTAGGTTTCGAAGTTTTCTGTGGTTCTTCTGCCCTAACTTTTTCAGTCTCAGTGTCTTGATCGTCTTCAAAACTTTCTGGGAACCGACGACGCATTGTTTTATCAATAGTGTCGTAATACTCATCCGAACCGATAGATACACCGTTTCGTTTTAACTTCTCGTGCAATCCTAGAGCTAATGAGGTCATTTCTTCGTCTTGACCAAACCACTCATTTTTTTCTTGCCAGTCGACAGCTTTGTTGTCGGGCCTAGGAATAGATTGCTGTTGTGGCATTTGTACCACATTTTCATCATCTTCGGCAGGTTTTTTATAAATTGGGTTGTAATTGTCCAATTTATCGACCTTGATCTTAGCCATCGTGAGCTTTTCTTGCGCATCAACCAGCTTTTCAGAATCACCGGCGTCATAAGCGTCACGGTACTCTTTTTTAGCTGCTTCAAGCTCTTGAACTGCTGAGTGTTTAGCTACACCAACGTATTCCTGTTCTCCACTAGAAAGTTTGGTTTTAAGCTGTTTGTTCTCTTCAGCTAATTTTGAGGCAATCCGTACTGCTTCATGGCGCTCTCTATCTGCTGCTTCTTTTGCACGGCGTTCATCATGCCAAACCTTTTTCATCTTAATAAGCTTGTCTTTGGCTTCTACGCTGTACTGATCTAACTCATCAGCATCTAGTTTAAGCTTTTTAACTTCTTCTTCAGATACGGGTTGGCGGTTACGATCCTTTGGTGGGGTATCGTCTTCGATTTCTATTTCAAAATCGGGACCTGCTTCGACTTCTACCGATACTTTGGCTTCTTTCTCATCAGGAAATTCAAATACTTCTTGATCCATGAACTACTCCTTAAACGAATTTACGTGAGATGCCGCGAGGGTCTTGAACTACAGCCTCTACGGAGTCATCGTTGATAATTCTGAATTCACGACCATGAATTACTAGCCGTGTACCAGCGTTGGGACGGGTTAAAATGAAATCACCTTGCTTGCACCAAGGACCAGTAGGGAACCTACTAGCGTCTTTAAAACAATCAGGACCCATAGCAACCACAAAAAGCACGGTTGTTAATAGTTCGTCATGTCGCATGGTTTCGTCAGATTTGAGAATGCCGCTGTCATAAGTTTCTTCCGCTTCCGGAATGGCACATAACATTCTGTATCCCGTTGGTTCTGGGAGTTGCTTTGCTTTGTCTTCTGCTGCTTTGTGCATGATTGCACTTAAATCTACTGCTTGTGATAAATCTAGGTTATTCATCGTCAGAATGTTCCAAGTTTTTACGTAGGTCTAATATATTGAGACGTGCGGTTAGCAGACCCTGTATCTCACCACACTTCTTTTGGTAGTCGGCAAAATCAATTGCATTACCTTTACCTAGGGATTCCTGTAGAATCTCCACCTTTTCATCTATTTGGCGTAATAGATGGTTCAGTCCTTTTTCAAGCATTATTCACCTTTCTTTTGGTTTCCTTGCTTATTTTGTTGGTCCATTTGCGCTTTAGTTTTTGCCACGTCCACGCCAATTTTCATACCTTCTACCTTTTGTTTGGCATCAAGTACTGCTTTATCGTTTTGTGTTTTAGCACCAATCTGCATACCCGCAATTTCTTTTTGGGCAGCAATACGCATTTTCTCAACTTCAATTTGGTCAGACTTACCGGCAGCATCAGCCATAAGTTTTTTCTGTTTAATTTGTAACTCTTGTTGTTTAAGTTGTAGCTCTTGTTGTTGCATTTGAACAATCGGATCTTGTGCAGCTTGTTGTGCTGCCTGAGCAGCTTGAGCCGTTTTGTTTTGTCCAAGTAACTTAACAGAAGCATCCGCAGCTAAACGAGAAATTTGTAGTTCAGCTTCTGGAGGTAAGGCGTAGTCTTCGTCCGCATTGTCGTTGTACGGAATAGGTACACCAATTGTTTCTTCCATCTGTTTACGATACTCATAACCTAAGTGCTCGTTAATATGTGCCATAAGTGCGGCTTGCATAATCGGAGCTTGCGGATTACCTTGTAGTAAAGACTGGATCTTAGGATCATGCATAACAGCCATGTGACACTTGATATGCGCCTCGTGGTCCTGTGCAATAAATGCCTTAAGGGGTTTGCCCTTCAGAACACTCATATTCTCTGTAATTGGATCCTGCGGCTTTTGATCCCCATCCATTGGCACAAGCTTAGACGCGTTTTTGATTCCGAGGACGTCAAGCATTTGTCTATGAAGTAACGGTAAGTTATAGAGTTGCGGCGCTTGCGCAGCCAACTGCAAGACAGCTTGGTATTGCACGATCTTTTGCGCCATCGTAGCTGCATTAGGATCCGAGACCGGTATGACTTCGCAGTTGTCGTAGTCAGACTTTTTAGCTTTTGGTGACCCTTCAACAGGTTCATACGAATACTCATCTGGTGTGTACTCCGCAATAATTCTTTTTAAAAGTTTGAACTCTTGTTTCATTGAGTAGTGAATACGTGCTTGAATAGCCGACATCACTTTTAACGTACGCTCTAAAATTGCCAAGGTTGTACCGACAGGGGCATTAGCGCTCATATCAGAAATTTGCATATCACTAGCAGAAGCAAATGATTTACCTTCAGCAATAATCTTATCTAGCAGACCCGCAAGAACCAATGAAGGTTCTTTATACGGAAGGGTCATTATGTTATCTTTCATAACTCCGCTTGGTACATCTACATCACGGAATTCGCCGGGAGCTATCGGTGTATCATCTCCTTTGACACGCAATCCACGGGCCTTAAAGCCACCTGGCAAGTTGCTAAGTGATCCAGCGTCAACAAGCTGACGGAGGATGGAAGTGCCCGATTTAGCAAATGCACCGATGAGATGAATAAGACCAAAGCAATAGAACCCAAAACCGGGTATATAGCCATAGTGAACAAAGTGCTGACGCTTCTGATGAGTTTCATCTTCTGGGTCCCAATTTCGTCTAATTGCAAGAACGGTCATACTACCTTTTTCGATAGTCACTACGTACGGCAATGCTATGCCTGTAGGTTCCCCGTCCTCATCCATATGCCCGTAACCGGGTAAATCCAAGTTAACGTGCATCTCAAGAACCTTGAAGCGATCATCGCTAGTGGCTCTAAATCCGAGTTTCTCGGCAATCTTTTTCTCAACTTCATCTAATACATTATCAGGCGTACCTAAATCTACATCACAGTAAAAACCTGATACTTGTAGACGACGTAATTCATTTTCTGTTTTACGCATTACGTGGGTGATACGTTCTGCAGACTCTAAGCTAGATGCCCCGTAAGGGACAACAATATCTTCAGCCGGAACAAACATCGACACCTGACGATCTAACGCAGGGTCAATATAAACCTTCTTAAACGCATTACCAGCTAGGCCCAAGCCCCAGAGCATACGCTCATGTTCAGGACGGTATTCTTGCATACGGTCTGTTAGTTGGTAGTTCATGTCATCTTGAACACGCTCAGCAGATTCTTTTTTCTCTGGAGTTTCTTTACCAATAATTTGTGTCTTAACAGGACCTGCCGCAGGAAAGGTTGCCATCATTGTTTCAGATTGAAATTTAACTAGGGCCTCACTTAAGATAGGGTGATATACACCGCAAGCACCAGGCCAAGGCTCAATACGTTCTTCAATTTTCATACCTAGAAGCTCTAAACCATCTACATATGTTTGAATCCAATCTTTACGAGAAGCAACGTCAGACTCATAGTCACCAATTAAATCCCCAACTACTTGCGCTAAGTCGCCTTGGTTCATGTACTCAGCTAAGTTTGCATCAAAGTCCTCATCAGAAGGTTCTTTGTCTTCTGCTTCAAGGTTAATCTCTACCCCATCTACACCGATCTTAACGGCTTCTGGATCTTCGATCTCAATCTCAATATCCGGCTCTTGTGCTGCTAGAGCTTCTAAACCCTGTGGGGCTGCATACAAACCTTTTTCAATTGCCATAATTATTTCCTAAGTGTTGCTCTATTTGTTTTGGGGTCGTACTTTAATTCATCTGCCTTCTTGCCAGTACGTTTTGTAGCTCGATCTAATGCGCGTTGCTCAGCCGTCATTGAGTCGCGTCTTTTTCCTTCTGCCGTCAAGGTTTTACCATCTGGTGCTAACTGTCCACGCTTTTGCAGGATACCAATAGCTAGTTCTTCAGATCCGACTTGCGCCGCTAATCTTTTTACTAATTGGTTTTTTCCCATAAATTTCTGTGTGGTCATACGTTGTAATACCCTCTGTTACGTCTACTCTTAAACTCTAATACTTCATCTTCTTCATCAGAAGCCAACCGAATAAAGCCACCTTTACGGTAGCGCAGTAAAGCTTGAGACATACTATCTACCAAGTCGTCATGCTCTCCAGAGGGGAAACTTGCCACCTCTTCTACCAATTCTTCTGCCCAATGCGTATTTGGTACCCATACATGACCAGACGCAAAAATATCCGCAACGGCATTTAATCTCGCGATTTTATCATTACCTCTGCTAGGAGTATACTCTTGGACCGGAATTCCCATAGCTCTTAGCTCAAAAACTAGTGGAGCACCCGAAGCTTTAGCTTCTACAATGAGCGCATCAGGCTCCCATTCCTTGTATTCGTGATATGCCCGTTGTTTTAGTTCTGGAAACTCCATGCGTTGCTTAAAGCAGTTTAGAAGAATGATATTAGCTTGATCTCTTCCAGTTGAATCTGGTCTATAAAACACACCCCAAGTAGTACACGCACTATAGTCGCTGCGTTCTGTCTTTAAAAACGCTGTATCCCAAGACTGAATAAGAAACTCACAGTAAGGAGGGTCTTCTTGCTCCCAAACCTTCCACCATTCACGTTTTATGATGGCATTTACGTCTGAGGTTGGCTGCTGCATGTACTGAGCCATCCATTTTCCATTAGGAAGTTCAGCATGTAGGGCTTCTAACTCTAGTTTTGACCAAAATTCAGGCCAAAGTGGCTTTCCAGAGGGCAAAATAGCAGGAAATTCAATAACTTCCCAGTCTTCTCCGCTTCTTTGGGCTGCAGATTTCAATACTTGACCCGTTAAATCCCGTTTTGACCACCGAGTCATAACAATTACGATAGCACCACCCGGTTGTAAACGCTGACGAGGGCCTGATGTGTACCATTCGTGGGTTTTATCGTAGACTTCTGGGTTTGTTTCGGCTATAGTAGCCTCTTGCTCAGAATGGGGATCATCAATGATGAGAAGATCAGCGCCTTTACCAGTAACAGCACCACCCACACCAATAGCAAAGTAATCACCACCCTTATTAGTAGCCCAACGACCTGCCGCTTTCGAGTCGGATTGTAGAGCCACGTCAGGAAATATATCTTTATAGACATCAGAGTCCACCAAATTTCGAACTTTACGTCCAAATCCCACCGCAAGTTCAGCAGTGTGAGAGGTTTGAATAACTTTTTTACCAGGAAATTTGCCCAAGAACCAGGCCGGAAGTAAGTAAGAAGCAAATTCGGACTTAGTATGACGAGGAGGCATATTAATAATAAGCCGTTTACATTCTCCACGGGCTACCCTTTCAAACGCTTGTGCCATCTTGACGTGATGACGACCATGAATAAAATTAGGCCATACGTAATTAACGTAGGTCATGAAACTATCTTTGGCTTCTTCTTGTGCTGTGATGTCACTGCGCTCTTCCAATAGCTTACCGATCTTGGCTCGCACTTCTGGGGGCAGCTTATCTTTATTTGCTTGCAGGAGTTTTAGTTTCTCAGGGTTTATCAAAATCTTCTACCACTTCGTTTTCATCTAACCGCACTAGGTCTTCTGGTCTTACTTTAAGTAGTTCTTCTTCAGGTTTTGGAATCCCCAGCTCTTCGTCGCTCATTTCCAACAATGACCGCTCTTTTATAACTTCATCTAGCTCGTTATCTACTTCGGCTGGAACTACATCACCAAGATACTTCTCAAGGATTTGGCTTAGCTCTGCGTCTACGTCTTCGACGTTTCTGTGTTTAACATCGACCTCTATGCGTTCTATAAACAGCCCGACTGATCCAACTTTACCTAGCAGCTCAAGGGCTTTTAGCCTGATTCTAGCGTCTTCATCTATTGTTTCTAAAAGAAGTTTGTTGGTGACATAGGAGCGGAGGCGACTAGAGACGTTTAACAAGTCCCTATCATATTCGGAGAGTATCGCTTCTAAATGTACTAGCGCTCCCGCATTCTTTTCCGTGACTTTAAGTGGTGCGTTACCCGCAGCTGCACCTCGGGCTTTGACCCTGTCGTCTTCGGTTATTTCTACCTCACCGCCAAGGGCGATGATTTCTTTAATTGTCTCTACTGCAGCTTTGGCTCTGTCTCTAAATAGTTCGATTTCTTCCGGTGTCGTGTCGAAAGGAAAAGGTATTCCAGATTCTGGCTCAATCACTATAGGCATTCGTTAGCCCCGTATAGTTTTCATTGGTTGGAGTGTAACACGGTTTTTATTTTTTCTTCGTGATGATGTATTCGGTGGCAATTAGCGCAGAGAACTATGCACTTCTTTATTTCCTCGTAGGCTTTTTTAAACTGCTTATTGCCTAGAAGTTTATGTATGTTGTATTCTTTTTCTTCTGGGTTTTCATGGTGGAAGTCAAGGGCAGCTGTATGAGAAAATCCGCATTTGGTGCAGCTGAGAGTTGCTTTGAACTCGTCCCATTTTTGTTTATGCTTTGCTTTATTTGCCGTGTTTAGTATTAGCGTTTTTTCTTTATTTGCTAGGTAGTACTTACGGCTGTACTCTTGATGTTTCTTTTTTCTTATGCTCTCGTCTTTGTATGGCATCAGGTTGTACCTTATATTTCCAATAGATAGCGTTTTTAAAAGACCACGGGTTCCCAGGAGTATATACACGAAAGCCACAAGAAATCAAGGAGTTTGCAGAGGGTGGGTTATTTGTTGTATCGGTAATAAGCCAATTCCAATTTAATTTACGTGCTTGGGCTTGTCTAACTTTGATAAGGCGCTTTTGAAGTCCATGTCCAGTAAAGCCGTCTAGTACCCCAGCCCTACATAAGTAGCCTGTATCTGTCCATCGAGTCGAGCGGACCAAGCCCGCAAAGCCGACAGGCTTTCCGCATTCTGCATATGCAACCCACCAATGACCCCGATCCGTCTGGTACGGCGTATCCTCCGGCAGTATTTTCCTTTGGAGAAAAGTTAGTGTGGTTTGATTGGCTGGAACCCGTAGGTCCACTTTCTTTATCTTGAATTTTGGTGCCTCCATACTAACCCCTTGAAGTTGAAACTTATTTTAGCCTGTTTTTTGTGTCAGGCGGGTGTTGTTTTTTGGAGACTATTGGGGGCCAAAGCCCCCTGGTATTACTTAGTTTTTTGGAATTGCTTGAGGCTAGAGATAATGGAATCAATCCAGAAATCATTAACCTGCTTAACCTGAGCTGCTAGTTCTTGCAATTTCTTATCTGTATCTTTAAATAAATCAAACATGGTTTTTCCTTTTAAGTTGTGTTACATGTAACGCGTTTTGGTTGCGTTTTGTATATTATACGATACATTTTGTTGCAGTGCAATATATTTCCCGTTCGGGAAGATTTAGTTGTTTTTGCTTATTTTTTAGGCATTTATTCCCGTTCGGGAAACTTTTTGTTTTTCCCTGTAGATTTAATTATTTTGTTTTTACAGGGAAATTTACTTTGTTTTTTTATACATATAGGTATCAATATGTATAGCGTTTTAGTACTTAGGGGTATCATTTTTATTAAAGTTTCATGCACTTTATGCCGGTCGATGTCACATGTTTGCACGGGTTTTTTATTTGTAATCATAGGGTTACAGCATTCTTTTTTTGAGGTGGTTTTATAAAAAATATATACCCCCCGGGGGTGTTTGCACAGAAACATAAGGGGCCTTGTTCTAAGGGAAAACCCTAGGTACGTCTTGGCGGAAATTTATACCCCCTCCCCCGTTTAAAAAATCATAATCGTTTGAGCAAAATACAGCACAAGGTGCGAGCGGGTCCCATCATATCCATAATGGGGTGGTGGGGGTCAAGGAATAGGGGTTCGCCAAATACTGTCTGACAGTACGGGAAAATCAAATACCCCTTGACACAGGGCTAAGGTACAGGCACAATAGAGTCATCGGTTCGGGACATATTGTTTACGACGATATCCTTACAAGGAGTTTTAAAATGACTGTTAAATTAACTGTTCAAGAAGCATTGGCTCAATCTGTTGCAAACAACATCTTGACCGCAAGTAACGCAACACAGGCTATCGACAAGGACTGTCAAGCTATCCGCAAGGCACGCAAGAATAAGCCTTTAGGTACTGTCAAGAATGGTTGCGCCGTAATGATCCGTTTTGTAGAGGTATTGAGCAAAGCGGGTAAGGCTGAACAAACTGTCAAGAACTTAGCGACAGCGTTTCGCAAGGCAGTAAATGACGGCGTGCCATTCAGTATGAATGCATACCGCAAACCCGTAGCAAAGGGCGCACAGACTAGCCCTAAAGCAAAGGGCGCAAAGGTAGCTAGTGTGAACTTTAAGGGCGACGCAAGCGTTGATGACATTGTCAAGGGTTTACGCAACTTGTTTAATAAGTTCAAGACTGATGACAAGACCGCAACTCTAGCCAGCTTCTTACTTGATGGATTAGATGAGTACGAAGAGAGCAAGTAATACCCGAGCAGTCAAGACCCCGCCTAATAAGCGGGGTTTTTTTTCGCCCTAAAATAGGGCAGGAACTGGTGTCATCTAGGTCGGCGAAGCCGACAGGTTTAAATTCTTTTTGCTCTTGCTTTTTCTTTTTGAAGGGCGTGATGAACAAGGTCAGCGAGGGTGCGGGCGAAGTCGGCGAGGCGCAACTAATAGGGTAAACCCTAACGAAATACTGTCTGACAGTACGAAACCAACTTTGTTCACTGTGTTCACTCATGTTCACTGGTGAGTGAACAGACTTTTGGTGCGATGCAACACTCGCAAACCCTTGTTTTATATACTCTTTCTTTCTTTTATTTATTATAATATTTAGTAGTGTTCACTTGTTCACTCACTTTTGAAATGTATGAAGGGTAAAATTTCCTGAGCCTTTACATTGTTAAGTTTGATACTGTCTGACAGTACGGCAGAAAGACCCTTTTCTTAGGTGTCATACTTTTGTTCACGAGTGAACATGACCCATTAAACTCTCGTAACCTATTGAATCCACAAGTAAATACCTTGTTCCTAAGCGAGTGAACATTGGTGAACAAAACCCCCAAACGAGTGAACAAAGTAGGCGAAGCCTTAACACAGTAAAGGGAGAGGAGAAATAAAAAAAGATGTTTTGAGTTTCTCGAGTGAACAAATCCCCCAAACATGAAACCAGTTTTTACAAGAAGCCCACCAACTGCACAACCCCACCGAACCCGAATACCGACCTGATTAAACCCGAGTAACCGAAAGACCCTATTGACACAGCCTTGACATAGCGGTATAATAGAGGGGTAGAGTCGAGTTGAGTCAAGGGACACAACAAAACCAAATACTGTCGGACAGTATTAGAAGCGGGAAACACCACGATTAAGTTCACGGGTGCAACGGGTAGGTAGCTACCCCAACAAGCTTTTAATCCTTGCCTCAATAGTATCGTTCTTTAAAAATTAGTTAAATGCTTAGCGGTGCGGGGGAATACAGACCCCAAACCAATGCTGAGTGCAGAGTAGGCGTAGCCTGAGTGTACGGCGAGCAGTATCTCTGCGGGTGTAATAAGTAATGGGAATGGGTAGGTTTTACTAAACCAACCGAAAAGGCGAAATACTGTCAGACAGTATCAGACCCTTAAAAACCTAACCCTTCCAACCACACTTTACTTATCCACCCCATGCCCTTAACCTCTAACAAGAACTGCGACAAACTAGCAGAGGGCAAACAAACAAAGAGCGTTTTGAGGTCAGGTTAGAAATAGCCTGACTGATTGAGCGTTTTTAAAAGGAGGTAGAAATGAAGGAGATGTTATTAGTATGGCTTTGGGCAGTCATAGGGGTTTTTACCTATGTACTTTTTATGTGGACTTTGAAATTATTGGAGGTGTTATGAAAAATATGTGTAGGTGTTGTGGAGATGAGTACCCTATTGGTAGGTGGGAACTAGGCTATAAGTTTTGCCTAGACTGTGGGGTAGATATAGCAAAATCGGTGGCAGAGGGATTTACAGTAGCACCACTAAACAAATCAAACTACTACTATATCCACGACCCAAAAACCCTAAAAGAACTTAACCCTAAGAGGACAACATGAAAAAAGGTAACGACAACAAGGCTCTAATTAAAAAGATGTTGGGAGATACGCTTGATGAGACTTTTGTACTTAGCGCCATCGAGATGTACTGCAACGAGATACTGTCAGACAGTACGGATTGGGGTAATAAATCCCTCATCAATCAAACCCTATGGCAGACGATAGCAAGTCAGAACCTAGCAATTATGGAGGAACACTACAAATGAGAGGGTACACGCAAAAGGAACGGCTAACAGTCGAACCAGTAATGACCCTCGAACAGATTGCTGACATTATGGGCATGAGTCGGGAAAGGGTGCGTCAGATAGAAGCAAGTGCATTGGGCAAGTGCCACAAGATACTACGCAGAAAGGGTTATTCCCCCGAGGATTTCTTTTCAGCCCTTAAATACACTAAACCTATCAAACCAAGCGAAACAGGCGAAGCAAGTGAATACGAACTGATGTATGACAAGGAGGAAGAAGATGAGCGTAACTGAATACAGAATGGGTAAACCCAAGACCTCTAAGGATAAACCCTTAAAGACAATTAGACAGAACTCACCCAATGAGCCAATGGAACTAACGGCTAAATTGGCGAAGGCGGACACGGCGCAAGCTAAGCGGGAACTGGTGTCGCTCGATATGGGTGGGCTTTTTTATGCGTTTGGGGAAAAGCGTAGGGCATGGCAAGGGTGGTTAAGTTATCAAGAAAACATGGGAGAAGAAAATGGCACTAAAACGACTAAATAAAAGTAACAAGAAACAAACGGCTAAGTGGGCTTACTTGGGGGAAACAGACCCCGCACAGTTTATCCACAGCAACAAGACCCATCGGACTGTAAGCGAAGCGTTTAGAGATGCTGAGTATGCACAGTCTTTTTGGAAAAGTAAGACCGACTGGGAAGAAGCGGTTGAGTTCATAGAGTTAGCGGTTATTGGTGGTATGTGGACTCTAGTAGTAGGTGGTGCAGTTTTAGCAGTTCTGTATTGGTTAGCCAAGCCATTACTTGGCGGGTAGTAAACGACATACTGTCAGACAGTATTTAACAACATCTTTTAAATTAGGAGAATCAAAATGAGTTTAGATATGTACAAGCACTTTAAAGAACGTTACGACAATACCAAGCCCATTCGTGGCAGAGCAGTAGAGTGCAAACCAATCGCCAAGCGAGCACGAGATTGGGAACAAGTAGTTAAGCGCTATGTAGTAGAAGACGGCGCACTTGAGACGGAAGGTGTAATGGCATACGGCGCACACCTATACCAAACCGACTGCGTTATGTATATGCCAAACGGAGATGTGCATATAAAGACAGGTGGGTACGCTACCCCAACAACGGCGGAGTTTATCGAAAGATATATACCTCGTGATATGCGTTGCTATAAGAAATACAATAAAGTTTGGTTGGACTACAAGGGTCAGGCTTATCCAATCGACTCGACCAAACCAACAATCCTAGCCTACAACAAGTTTATAGATACCTATGCTATCGAGAACCCACTACCAGTACATCAAAAAGTTATCGACAGAACCAAGATTAAAGAGGCTCGAGAGAAACTAAATGCGTTCCGTAACTATGCCAAGATCATGCTTAAACTTGCTGATGGGTGGTTAAGTAATGACCTAGTAGAGCTACACGCAGAGCCACATGGACAACATAGGGACTATTGGGGTCGTAGAGCATACAGGCTAGGTGATGAAGTAATGCGTAGCTATGAGATGTCAGGGTCAGTAAGTATCAAGACAGCAGAGAAAGTATACGAAGCCCTAAGCACCGAAGACGAAACGCAATTCCCTAAACTTCTTTGTCTAATCTGTTCGGGTAGTGATGCCGAGGAAAATCGAGTAGTTAAGACAGAGCAAGTAGAGCGCAAAGACTATCGAGGCAATCCGATAATGGAGACGATCACGACTAGGGAATACAAGTATAAGTACACGACTGTCGATAATCGTATCAACTTCTTTATTAAGAAAGCGTGTGATGTGTACACAACTAAGGTAGTCCCTGCGGGTAAGGTAATGACAAACCTATTATGAGTGGGTATTGACACAGGGGTAGCTTAGCTGTATAATAGTAGTATAAGTTATAAAAGTAGTAGAAGTTAGTGGGGTCGTAGCCTAATACTGTCAGACAGTATTGGGTTTTTTGTTTAGTAGGTTTGTATTTTTTAATTTTAAAACAAGGAGAAGTATATGAGTATCAAGTTCGGAAGTTCTTTATCTTTAAACGAGTTCGCCAATGCTATCGCAACTGTTGGCTCTGATGTAACCATTATCGGTCAGGGAGAGCCCGGGATTGGTAAGTCTAGTATGTTAAAGACTGTTGCCAAGCGATTCCCTGATTACGAGCTAGCCTATATCGACTGTACCTTATTAGACCTAGGTGACTTTGCCCTTCCGTATACGGAACTGGCTTCAGGGGATAGTAACTTAAAAGTTACCAAGTTCGCACCAAACGCAAGGTTTAAATTTCAATCGGGCAAGCCTGTAATCGTTATGCTTGATGAGATTGGTAAGGCTATGAAGGCGGTTAAGAATGTCCTTCTTACCTTGATGTTGGAAAAGCGTATTGGTGATGTAGCTTTACCCGAAGGCTCAATCGTGTTTGGTACAACTAACCTAGCAACTGATGGGGTAGGTGATTCGTTAGAGGCTCATGCTCGGAATCGTGTTTGCTTTGTGACTGTGCGTAAACCCCATGCTGGCTTTGGTGCTGATGGCTCACTCGATGCAGACTCTTGGGGTGCTTGGGCGGTTGAGAATGATATTGCACCTGAGATTATTGCGTGGGTTAAACAATTCCCTCATGCACTCGAGTCGTATACTGACCCTGCTCAAAAAGATAATGCGTACATCTTTAACCCAACTAAGGCGGGACAGTCAGCATTTGTAACCCCTCGGTCCTTGGAGAAAGCAAGCCATATCTCTAAGAAGCGTGCATTACTGGGTGACTCTGTAACTATCTCGGCTTTGGCGGGTACTATCGGTGAGAGTGCGGCTCGTGATATGCAAGCGTTCTTTACTGTGGTAGATAAGCTACCTACATGGGAAGCAATTATGGATAGCCCTGCAACTGCAAAAGTTCCTGATGATGCGGTAGCTAAATGTATCTTAGTGTTCTCAGCTATTACTCGTGTGGATAAGGAGTCGTTACCTAAGTGGCTTAAGTATGCAGATAGATTAGACAAAGAACTTCAAGCGTTGTTTGCTCGTAGTGTGGTGAAGTCTTCATCTAAGCAAGCTATGGCGGTGTCCAATAAAGAGTTCGTGAAGTGGGCTACTGATAACCAATGGTTGTTTTAAATACTGTCAGACAGTATTAACTAAGGAGAAACAAATGACTAAACTAACAGCAGAACAACGAGTGCAGAAGTCCCATGTGGCTTTGATGAATGACCCTAAGTATTGTTTGTACTCGGGTATCTTCATGCTCGGTAAGACGGAGGTAAGTGATGATATTCCAACGGCTTGTACTGATGGGCGCAACACTTACTATGGTCGTAAGTTTGTGGATAACATGAAAGACTCAGACTTAAAAGGTTTGATCTTGCACGAGAATCTACACAAGGCTTTCCGTCATACAACAGTATGGAAACATCTTTATAAACAACAGCCCCAACTAGCTAACATGGCGTGTGATTTTGTAATCAACTTAATGATTCATGATTCAGACCCACAAGGTAATGCTGTGACTCTACCCGAGGGCGGTTGCTTAGATGAGAAGTATCGTGGCATGGATGCGGGGGAGGTATTCAGAACTTTAATGCAACAAGCAAAACAAGGGGGTGGTAGTGGAAAAGGCGATGGTAGTGGCGAGGGCGAACAAGAGGGTGGCTCGGGCTTTGACGAACACGACTGGGAGGGTGCAGATGCCTTGTCCGAAGATGAGAAACAAACATTGGCTCGTGAAGTCGATCAAGCATTAAGACAGGGCGCACTACTAGCGGGTAAGCTAAATGGTAATGTACCACGAGAGATTACTGAGGCGATGGAAGCTAAGGTTAATTGGAAAGAAGTATTGAGAGACTTTGTATCCTCTATCTGTGCGGACAAGGATAACTCTACATGGCGCAGACCAAGCCGTAGGTGGGTAGATCAAGATATTTATATGCCTAGTTCAATCGGTGAAGCGGTAGGTCGCATTGTTATAGCGATTGATATGTCAGGGTCGATTGGGCAAGCCGAGGTCGGGCAATTCTTAGGTGAACTATTAAGTATCTGTAACCATGTTCAGCCCGAGGGTATTGACTTGATGTATTGGGACACAGAGGTATGTGCTCATGAGAAGTATGACCGAGGGGATTACGAGGCTATCCTTTCATCTACTAAACCTATGGGCGGTGGAGGTACAACTGCAAGATGTATTCCCAAGTATATCGAGGCTCACAAACTTAATCCCGAGTGTGTGATTGTCTTAACCGATGGCTATATAGATGGTTGGGGTGACTGGAAACATCCTGTCTTTTGGGGTATGACTAGCCACATGGTTGCACCTGTCGGTATTAGTGTTCGTATCGAGGGGGAATGATGGCTATTGTAAATAGAGATGATATGAAGTCTATATTAGAAGAAAGTATGGGTGCTATTTTCGAGGAGGTTTATTCCCAACATGGGCATATAGAGTATCGGTTAGAACAATGCGGTAAGTTATATCGAGTAAAAAAAACCCTGTGGGGTAATAACCTAAGACCCGAATATAAAACAGGTTGGTTAAAACTAAACGAAGCACAAGCAATTTTAAAACTAATGGAGGTAAGTGAAGATGGCACAGCCTAGAGATTTTGCAACATTGATGGTGAAGATAGATACACGCAAGAAGTTTATAGAGTCAAAGAAGAAGATGGAGGGTCAGCTAGGGGTAACTCTAACCAACTCAAACGCATTAGATATTATGTGTGACCAAATACTGTCAGACAGTACGAAGTTAACTTTAAAGTTAGTACCAATTAAACAAGGAGAATTAAAATGATTGGAAGCAACGCTATGTTAGTCGACCTCAACATCTCTATGTGGACAGGTCGCAAGATGGACAAGAAAGTATCTGAAGAAGTAGATGTAAGCAAGAGCACTAAGGCTCGTGCGGGTAACTATCACAAGAACTTATTGGCAGGGTCAGATAAGCTAGATAAGATTCAAAAGGTTGTTACTGCGGTGCGTGCATGGAACTACCAACAAACCTTACCTTGGTCAGATGGTGGCTCACGCTTACTACCTATGAAATCTTTTTTTGATTACAAGGCTACGCTTGGTAACTATGAAGCGCAGTACAACACGGCGGTAGATGAGTTCTTAGAGGAATATCCGCAACTGGTTTCATCTTCTGCGTTTACGCTTGGGGAACTTTTTGATCGTGGGGAATATCCCACAGCCGATAGCTTGCGTTCTAGGTTTGGGTTTAAGTATGTGTTCTGCCCTGTCCCTGATGCGGGTGATTTTAGAATAGATGTTGAGGAAACGGCTAAGCAAGAACTACAACAACAATACAAAGACTACTACGAAGGCAAGCTGGCTGATGCTATGAAAGATGCTTGGGATAGATTGCACAAGACCCTGACCCATCTAAGTGATCGTATGGATTACACAGATGAGAATAAAAAGAAGTTTTGGGATTCAACTATCACCAACGCAAGCGAACTCTGCGGACTTCTTACAAGTCTTAATGTGACTAATGACCCTAAGTTAGAAGCTATGCGTCAGAAGTTAGAGAAGGCTTTGGCGGGTGTAGAGCCATCACATATCAAAGAGTCCGAAGCTATCCGTAGTTCGGTTAAGTCTAAGGTAGATGAAATTCTAAATATGTTTTAAGGAGAGAGGGATGATTACTTTATTTGTGGTTGGATATATTGTTTATATGTTTGTTGGGATTATGGCTATTGGTCATTTACTTGAGAAGTATTTAAACGATGATAAAACTTGCGTTGGATGCTGGCACTTATTGTTTGGGTATGTGTGGACATTTTTACCTATAACTTTATTTTTTGATTTTAGGGGGTGAAATGGGATATCGAAGCGAAGTAGGGTTTTGTATTGAGTTTACTAAAGACCCCGAGGAGTTTGTTGCACTGATGCGAGTAGATGGTAGAGATGCGTTTAAAGACTTCTTACTTTATATGTATGTTGAAGAACTACCTAATGCCACACCCGAAGAAGAAGAGCCGTATGGGTATGTGCATTTCTATCACAATCATTGGAAGTGGTATGAGGATTCGGTTTCGGGGTTTAATGACTTAATAAACATGGCTGAGGAGTTTGATGATAAGTTTAAGGCTAAGTTCGTTAGGCTTGGAGAGGAAGCAGACGATACAGAAGAAGAATGGTATAACGACGATAACTATGAACTAGAGTATCCCTATATGATTAGATCAATAGATACAGGGGTAAAGCTAGAAAACCTAAAGAAAGTGGAGGAATAAAATGCTACAACTAAACAACATAGATAAGACACAACTAAGCGAGCCTGTTGCTCAATTCTTAAATGCAATAGAGTTAAAGCACGCAAAACTACAATACTGTCTGACAGTATCGGCAATTCAAAATCCAACCCGACCTGAGTTTTGGCAGTTAAGGTTTGAGGATACCCGCTTCCTTGGTGACTCTTCAATAGATCATGTAGGCACAGTCGAGTGGACATATGGTAGCCGTAGCGAGAAAGAATATAAGGTTACATCTCGCAGGATTCAGAATGATCGGTTTGGGCATTGGGGTAACGAGCACGCATCTCGTCGCTCTAAAGACATGAAGAAAGCCTTAAAGATTGCGGTGGAAACTATATCCCCATTTGAGTGGCACGAGATTAGTAATAAGGGCAGACGCCATGCAGAACAAGCACATGAAGGCTGGGCAAGAAAAGACCAAAAAGCCATACACCCTTTTTCTAGTGTGGGGTACGAGAAGATATACGAAGAGATTAAGTACCTTGTAGGCATGGGAATTCAATTCAAAACTCAGGAGTTTAAAAATGCGGCAGCCGGAATGGAAGCCTACGAAGAGTTCCAACGCAAGATAGCAGTAAGGGCTAAGTTCGATACAGTAATAGTGCGCCCCGATAAAGCCGTATACATTCCCGATGGTCGTGCCTTAGAAGCTAAAGAGTTTGGCGCAGTTGAGGCGCTACCTGACAATACCAGAACTGGTATCGCTCTTCTAAAACTTGTTGGTAAAGACGAGCTATTACCCGAGGTAGGATACCGTAGTGGGGAAAACACCTACTTCCTTTTGGTTTGACAAACTCAAAATAAACCGATACAATAACTATATAAATCCTAAAAATAAGGAGAAAGAGTGCGTGACCCTGACGGCTTTAATAAAGCCATAACAGAACTGTTTGAAAAGTTCCATCACCAACCATCCACTATTAGGGTGGAGTTCAAGGGCGTCAATCGTGTATCCATAGGCGGTGGTAGAAACTTTAGTGATCCTAAAATTATCGAATGTCAGCGAGAACAATTACCTAAAGAAGTATTAGAGAAGATAGCCTTGCTTGATGTAGCTGGTAAGAAGGGTGAGATTACTGGGGTAGGTAGAAAACTATGGGACACAACCTACTATGTAGATATGACCCCTCATATGTGGGATGAATTTAAAAAAGGTATTGGAAGATGAACGAGAATGATTTAAGAGATTGCTTTGCTATGTTTGGTATGGTGGGGTTAGTAATGGCTTATAAAGATAATCACCCCGAAGCAACACTAGCAGAAAGGGCATACACGATAGCAGACGCTATGCTCAAAGCCCGAACCCAAGAACCCGAAGTAGAAGAAGGAATCGTAGCAGTTAAACCAAGAAAGAGGACTACTAAATGAGAAAGATATTTATAGGAATTGGGTTAGCCGTTGTGTTGTTAAATGCCCATGCCGTAGTTAAGTGTGAGCCTGATGGTAGGGGTGGTTTATGTTGTTGGGATACTGCCGTTGATGGAATCTTTAAACCTATTGTGTGTTGATATGAACGCAAATGAGTTAGCTGGTGAATTAGAAACAGGGGCTAAACGTGCTGAAGATCATGCAACTATAGCAATTAGAGTAATTAAAGCCGCCACCATGCTACGCCAGCAACAAGAAGAAATAGAATACTGGAAAGAAATGTTTGCAAAAGCAATGAAGGAACAAGAGAAATGAACGCAAATGAACTAGCCGACCTATTAGAAGTTGACAGTTGGTACAAGCTGGTAACTAGAGAAGAAATAACCACCATGCTCCGCCAGCAAGAGGTAGAAATTGAAAGGATAACAAGTAAGTATGAAGAAATACTCCATAAACAACAAGAAAAACTAATCAAGTACGAACTACGCCATGCAGAGCAGAGAAAGCGTATTGAGGCATTGGAAAAAGAAGTTAAACATTGGCAAGATGCTTTCCATAAGGGAGTAAGGCTATGACAACACCTGAGAAGAAGGTTAAAGACAAAATTAAAAAGATATTGGAGGAACACGGTGCTTATTATTTTATGCCCGCTACTGGCGGTTATGGTAAGTCAGGTGTGCCTGACATTGTGGCTTGCTTACGTGGTAAATTCATCGGCATTGAGTGCAAGGCTAATGGCAATAAACCCACAGCATTACAAGAAAAGAATCTAACGGAGATCATGACGGTAGGCGGGTTTTCTGTATTGATTGATGAAGGTGGCATACCTATGTTTAAAAGTATGTTAGAGCAGTTAAAGACAAGCGATATACCAAGAGAAGCTGGAATTTATTTTGATTTATTAACTTCATTTAAGGAATAAAAATGCAAGACCAACAAGAAAAGACACGTCAATTAATTGAAGTGTTAGACCATGCGTTAAACCAAGCGGGATGCGGTGTATTGGATGCCCTCAATGCGGTATCTATTATGTCAACGTCTATTGCTCATAGTCTAGGGCTAGCGCAAAAAGAATACCTTGATAACCTTACATTTATGTTTGAGCAAACTAAACCCCTAAGCGATACAGCTATAACCCCAGTAGTGGAGGATGAGAATGAGTGATGGTGGCAAGGGGGATGCTCCTCGACCTTTAGGTGTACCAATGGAAGTATTTGATAAGAACTTTGAAGCTATCTTTGGAATGAAGGTGGCTAAACCTCAACCTCATATAGAACCCATCCCTTTTATGGGTATGGTGGATACAGGAGAAGACAATGCAAAGTGAAATGCTAGCAATACTAACGGCTTTCTTTTTATATCACGGAGATGCAGGATGGGGATGGTGGTTTGTGTGGGGCTTAGTCTTGTGCTTATATGGTGTGCGAGAGATCGGCAAAGCAAGGGAAAGGTTAGAGAAAGAAATTGAAGCAGAACGTAAGTATTGGGAGGGTAAGTAATGGACTTAGGGTTGACAGTAACTAAAGAAAACAAAGATGGTTCTGCCGATGCTATTGTTCGGTTTGATAAAGAGATGCTAGAAGTCTTGGTACAAGAAGGATTGTTACGGATTCTAGAAAGATATATTAAACAAGAAAAGAACGCTAGAGATGGAATCAAACTACGCAAAAAGTTAGCAAAAAAAGAAATTGATATAGATGGGAGATGTTAATGAGTGAAATGACTGTATTAAAAGAAGCCCATGCCATTATCTATGGTGATAGGGAAAAGACTTATGGGCATCCAGCTAAGAATTTAAAAACCATAGCTGTAATGTGGAACGCATACTTAAATGCCATGTCAGCTGACGACCCTGAGTTAAATGCAAAAGATGTTGCCGCTTTGATGATGCTTGTTAAGGTAGCTAGGTTTGCCAACGACCCGACTCATAGAGATAACTTAGTAGACATTTGTGGGTATGCGGCTTTAGTAGAACGGTGTGATGAAGCGCAATAGAAACTTTCGTTGGGCGGAGGTGATGCGCCATCTAGAAGGTAATCCACGAACTATAAAAGAAGTTGCTAAGTATATGGAAGTAAGGTATGAGATGGTGAGAATATACCTATACGAGTTACTAGAAGAAGGCAAGATAGAAGTATATGAGGCATATACGAAACCAATTAAGTATAGGAAGAAGAGATGAAGTTTGATACATTAGGTAAAGCAATAGTTACTATGAACGCTATTGGGATAGATTCTTTAGACATAATGATTATTCACCTAATAAAGGTAGGTCAATGGACTACTGTTGGAAATCTAGTAACTGAGTGTTTAGATATAGCATCCCCCGCTACAGTCCATAATCGGATTAAACACAAGTTAGTACCAGCAAAGATTCTAAGGCTCGAAGAAAGCAAAGAAGATGGGCGAACTAAATACGTGCATCTTGGCGAGAAGTTTAGTAAGATTGCTGACAAATTGGAGAAGCTATGAATGAGGGCGTAAAGATATTGTTAGAACGTATGAAGACTAACCCCGAGGAGTTTATTGTTAATGGTTATGCTATGGGTAGTAAGTGGGGGCAGTTGGTAGCTGAACACATTGAACATTTAAATGCAGAAGATGCCACTGCTCTTAAAGAAGGTATATCCAAAATTAAACAAGAAAACTTTACTCGAGAAGTAATGAAAGAACTGCTTGCGCCGGAGGATGATAGCTTGGGAAAGCCTTGGTATACAACCCGAACACAAGGTACGGGTTTGGCTGGAGCGACCCAAGGAGTTACATTAAATAGTGCGCTACACCCAAACACTTTACAAAATGTAACAATAACAACTGACCCACTAATAAACAAAAAATCCACAGTAAAGAAGCACCAAACCCTATTCGGAAAACTATTTAACTATTCATGAACATAATTACACTAGATTTTGAAACATACTATGCCAAAGACTTCTCACTCACAAAAGCCACTACCGAAGAATATATCCGTGATGATAGGTTTGAGGTCATTGGGGTCGCAGTCAAGGAAAACAAAGATGAAACAACATGGTTCACAGGAACGCATGGAGAAGTTAGTGATTTTCTGCATACATACGATTGGGCTAACTCTGCTTTGCTTGCTCACAATGCCTCTTTTGATGGGGCTATTCTTAGCTGGAATTTTGGCATTAAGCCTAAAGCGGTTTTCGATACTCTGTGCATGGCTAGGGCGCTTCATGGAGTGGATGCAGGTGGCAGTCTTTCAGCTTTGGTTGAACGGTATAACTTGGGTCGGAAGGGTACAGAAGTACTGGATGCCCTAGGAAAGAAACGATTAGACTTTGAGACGGCAGACCTAGAGCAGTATGGTAAATACTGTATCAATGACGTTGAACTTACTTGGGCGCTATTCCATCGCCTACTGGATGAGGGCTTTCCTGAGAAAGAACTTAAGGTCATTGACGTAACTATAAAGATGTTTACAGACCCAGTACTTAATTTAAACCTACCCTTACTTGAGCAACACCTAGAGGATACTAAGGAACGTAAAGAAAAACTACTTGAAGCGTGCATGGCTGACAAAGACACGCTTATGTCAAACGATAGGTTTGCTGAGATACTTAAGTCTCTGAATGTTGACCCGCCAACTAAAACATCTTTAAGAACAGCTAAGACGGCATGGGCATTTGCTAAAACCGATGAAGGCTTTAAAGAACTGGCTTCACATAAAGATGTTCGGGTTCAAGCATTGGTCGCCGCTCGGCTTGGAAACAAATCGACGTTAGAAGAAACGCGGACACAACGCTTTATCGACATAGCTAAACGAGGGAAACTTCCAGTACCAATTAAATATTATGCGGCTCATACTGGTCGGTGGGGTGGAGACGACAAGATTAACTTACAAAACTTACCTAGTCGTGGGCAGAACGGTGGCAAGTTAAAGAAAGCAATTATCCCTCCGGAAGGGTATGTAATGATCGACTGCGACTCTTCGCAAATTGAGGCTCGGATTGTTGCTTGGATGGCAGGACAAACAGATTTAGTAGACGCATTTGAGAAAGGTGAAGATGTATATAAAATCATGGCTTCGGCTATCTATCAAAAGGATGTTGCAGAGGTCTCAGCGCACGAGAGGTTTGTGGGCAAGACGACGATTCTTGGAGCGGGGTACGGCATGGGTAGTAACAAGTTCAAAGCCCAACTCAAGACGTTTGGCATGGACATTGAAGAGGGGGAGGCAAGTCGTATTATCAGGGTATATCGGGAGACGTATCCTCAAATCCCTAAGTTATGGCAAGAAGCCGGTAGGTGTTTGGAAGCAATACACACCAATAGACCTGCCCCATTCGGGTTGGAAGGAGTCGTGTCATTCGATCACGTAAAGAAAGGCTTTCTGCTACCTAGCGGATTATGGCAACGCTATGAAACCCTGCAACAAGTAATTGATTCTGAAAACAAAACCCAATATGAGTATAAGACTCGACGGGGTGTAGTCAAATTATATGGTGGGAAAGTAGTAGAAAACTTATGTCAGGCTATTGCTCGTTGCGTAATTGCAGAGCAGATGGTTAAAATGAGTAAACGATATAGGGTAGTTCTAACAGTACACGATGCCGTAGCTTGCATAGCCCCAAAGGCAGAAGCCAAAGAAGCACAAGCCTATATAGAAACGTGTATGAAATGGAGACCCGATTGGGCACATAACTTACCACTTAATTGTGAGTCAGGAATTGGAAACAACTATGGAGAATGTTAATGGATTACTCAGGGTTTTTATTAGAAGCAAGAAAGTACTTGAAATTATACGAAGAAGCTGTTATAAATCGTAGCTATAAAGAAGCACAAGAGCACGCATTAAATGCGTTTGCTGAAGTTAGATTACTTGTACATATAGCGAAAGACTTACAGGATGTCAGAAAAAACTAATCCGTGGCAATCGGATATGACCCAACAAGAGGTCGCCGATGCTTTGGGTACTACAAGACAGGTAATTCAAGATATAGAGAAAAGAGCGTTGCGTAAACTAAGGAATGAATTGCGTAAACGTGGCTATACATTAGATGATTTTTTTACATACAAAAAGAAGAGGATACCAAAAATATGATTGGCTTAACTAAAGAGCAAACACAACGTCTTAAAGATGCGGCAAGTACTTTAAGAATAGACCAAAGGGCGGCACTTACCCTTGCAGAATCAGAAGCCTATGCTAGAAAGATCAATCAAGTTCTTTACGATTTGCATATGGAAAACCCTTTAGCATTTGTAACCACTGCGACTACTACACTTTCGGGTATAGAGTTCCTTCCTATTCAAGCTATGGTAAAGCGCCGTAATTTTTACCATGAGCCACTTAAAGTACACGCTAAAGACTACAAGACTCATGTAGTTCCACTACAAAGGGAGAACCTTGTATGAATATCGAATGGGCAAAACCTCATGAAATAGAAGATGGTATTAGTGCGGTATGGGGGATCAAAGATATTGTCGATACGCTGATATGGCGGTGTGTGGATCACCCCATCCCAATGGATGAAAATCAAATGCATAACCATTTACTTGCTATATCGGTATTATTAGATATGCACTGCGAGAAATTAATGGATACCTACTGCAAAGTATATAACCTTAATGAGTACGCATCTGATGAAGTTAAAGCTAAAAGAGAAGCAATTTTAAATAGCTTAACTAAAAAAGCGCCTAAGAAAGCTAAGAAAAAATGACTGAAGAAACAAAACCAGTACAACTATTTATAGCTACCCCGATGTATGGGGGGTTATGTAATGGCTCTTATACAGTAGGATTGCTTACTTCCGTAGGGGTATTTGCTCATAATAATATTAGTATCCAGTATGCCCACATGATGAATGAGTCTTTAATTACTCGTGCTCGTAATGCTTTAGCTAAAGACTTCCTTGCCAGTGATTGTACGCATCTAATGTTTATTGACGCAGACGTTGGGTTTAATGCTCAAGATATTATACGAATGGTTCATGCAGATAAAGAAATTATTTGTGGTATTTATCCTAAGAAAGAAATTAACTGGGGCGATGTAGCTAAGGCAGTACAAGCTGGAGTTCCACCACAAGAACTGCATAAACATACTGGGGCATTTGTTCTTAACTTAATTGATAATGCAACATCTTTAGAGGGCGACGTATATACCCCAATGGAAATTGCTAATGGCGGTACAGGGTTTATGCTTATAAAGCGAGAAGTATTTGAAGGACTAATCGGTAAAGTTCCTACCTACACTAACGATATGTTTACAGCTATAGATACAGAGCGTAAAAAAGAAGTTATTAATGAGTTCTTTGCAACAAGTATTACTGAAGAGGATAATCGCTTGCTTTCTGAAGATTACCATTTTTGTATGATTGCAAGAAAAGCTGGCTTTAAAGTTTGGGCGGCTCCTTGGGCACAGTTATCCCATACTGGGACTTATATCTTTAGTGGGGCTTTACCATCAGCATGACAGTTAAATACACATGGTCGTACTCATCAATAAACCTTTTTAAACAATGCCCACATAAGTATTATCGGCTTCGAATAGTAAAAGATATTGTTGAGCCATCAGCCGAGCACTTAAACTACGGATTAGAAGTACATAAAGCGGCAGAAGATTATCTTGGAAAAGGCACTCCAATCCCCGAAAAGTACATCTTTATTAAAGAACACTTGGATAAGCTAAATCTTATTAAAGGCGAAAAGCTTTGCGAATATAGGATGGGACTTACCAGCAACCTAGAACCATGTGGGTTTTTTGATAAGGATGTATGGTGGAGAGGGGTCGCAGACTTGATTATTATCAACGGCGACAGAGCGTATGTTATTGATTATAAAACAGGAAAATCTGCTAAGTATGCGGATACTAAGCAATTAGAGCTTCTTTCTTGTGCCCTATTTAAACACTTCCCCGAGGTCAAAAAGGTCAAAGGTGGGTTATTATTTGTAGTTGCCAATGACCTTGTCAAAGAGAACTTTGAGGTGGATAATGAAGGGGTATATTGGACTAAGTGGTTAGAAGATACTCAACGCTTAGAAGCGGCTATTCAAAACAATGTTTGGAATAAAAAGCCTAACTTCTCGTGCCGTTCTTGGTGTTCTATAACCGACTGCGAACATAACGGAAAGAACCATTGATATGCCATACACCAAAACCCCTAGACCCTACAAGCATGAGTATGATATGCAACAGGCTCGTGATGAAGAACCAAGACGTGCTGAGCGCCAACGTGCTCGACGTGCAATAGATAAACGTGATACAGGGACAGTATTAAAAGAATCCCCTAAGCGTAAAGGCAAAGATGTTGCCCATATCAAAGCATTAGATAAGGGTGGTAGTAATAAGGATGGAGTAGTACTACAATCTGCGGCTAAGAACCGTAGCTTTAAAAGAGATTCAAAAGGTAATTTAGTTTCTGAAGTAAGCGCCAAAGAGCGCAAAAAGAAAAAATAGTTTGTTAGACGTATGGTTGTAAAGTAAGGTACGAGTGCTAGCAACGGGTTAATTCATTATCCTACATAACCGTATCAGTTGGGGTCGTTAGTTAGATATTTTTCCCTTCATGGGGTATCTTCCCTCCTTGGCGATGACCTAGCCGATTGACCCCCGTAAGGGGTTGCCTTAAATCAAAACAAGTGTTTTGGTCGTATTCCTATTGGAGAAGAAAATGAAAAAGCAAGAATTTAAGGCTTTAATAACGCTGATGGGGGGAGAGTTTAAGATTGCTAAGTTTAAAGATGGTTATGCGTATCGTGTAGCTATTCAAGATAAGTTTGAAGAAGAGTACCAATACGAATCAAGAACCAAAGCGTATTTGGATGGTAAAAAAGCGTTTAAAAAATTGGTGGGATATGCAAATCATAGATAACAAGGCGTTGCTACTTAGAGTACGTGACCCAAACCGCATTACTACAGTGATACCAAAGAGTAAACTTTTAGATGATGGTCAGGTGCTAGTAAGGTGGGGGCTAGAAGAAGCCCAAGTATTAAAGAATCTTAAACTGCGGGATGTACCTTCCCCTATCAGGGCTAACTATGATTGGCCTGGGTTATATAGACCGTTTGACCACCAGCGTAAGACCTCTGAGTTCCTGACCCTGCACCGCCGAGCCTTTTGTTTTAACGAACAGGGCACAGGAAAGACAGGTTCAGTTATTTGGGCGGCAGACTATCTAATGACTTTGGGTGTTATCAAACGTGTTTTAGTACTATGCCCACTATCCATCATGCAGTCGGCTTGGCAAAACGATTTATTTAGATTTGCTATGCACAGAACAACAGCAATAGCCCACAGCTATTCGAGAGAAAAAAGAATCCAAGCTGTATGTAGTGATGCCGAGTTCGTTATATGTAACTATGATGGCTTAGGAATTATCCGAGATGCCGTAGAAGCTAATGACTTTGACCTCATTGTTGTAGACGAAGCCAACGCATACAAAACGGTATCTACAACACGTTGGAAAATACTAAACTCTCTTATCAAACCGCACACTTGGATGTGGATGCTTACAGGCACACCAGCTTCACAATCCCCAACAGACGCATACGGATTAGCAAGGTTAATAAACCCACAAGGGGTTCCAAGATTCTATGGTTCTTTCCGAGACATGGTGATGTACAAACTAACTCAATTCAAATGGGTTCCAAAACCTAGTTCAGAAAAGACAGTGCATACAGTATTACAACCCGCAATACGTTTTACAAAAGAAGAGTGTCTAGACCTACCCGAAATGACTTATGTTACTAGGGATGTACCACTAACGATGCAACAGGAAAAGTACTACGAAATCATTAGAAAGAATATGCTAGCTGTAGCCGCTGGTGAGGAAATAACGACAGTCAATGCCGCCGCAAACTTGAACAAATTACTCCAGCTTTCATGTGGCGCAGTCTATTCGGATAGTGGAGAAGTCGTAGAGTTTGATGCCTCTAATAGAATCAATGCCTTAAAAGAAGTGATTGACGAAGCTAGCCATAAGGTGTTAATATTTGTTCCCTATCGCCACGCTATTGAGATTGTTACGGAAGAATTGAGAAAGTCAGGATACACTGCGGAAATTATAAATGGCTCAGTATCAGCCGGAAATCGCACAGACATTTTTGCTAGATTCCAAGGCGACACAAACCCCAAAGTATTAGTAATCCAACCACAAGCCGCCGCACACGGAGTAACCCTAACTGCCGCCAATGTAGTGGTATGGTTTTCCCCTATTACTTCAGTAGAAACTTATCTACAAGCTAATGCACGAGTGCATAGGGCGGGGCAACGCAACCCATGTACGGTAGTTCACTTACAGGGGTCCCCTGTGGAAAAGAAGATGTACAAGATGTTGCAGGGAAAGGTAGACATTCACACTAAGATGATTGACCTATACAAAAATATAATTGAAGAAGACTCTTGACAACTTTACAGAGTAAAGGTATAGTGGTAGTTATAAATAGAAGGAGAGTATATGAGTGAACATGAAGCAACGGCTGACAAGCTAGTTAAAGTATATGTAAAAATTCGTGACCAACGATATGCACTTGAGAAGCAAGCTAGAGAACTTGAAGAGCAAGAAGCTATCATTAAGAATGAATTACTAACTATTTGTAAGGATGTAGGTACAGATGGTTTGCGTACACAGTTTGGTACGGTTACGAGAAAACTAAATAAGCGGTACTGGACAAGTGATTGGGAATCCCTTTATACATTTATGAAGGAACACGATGCCATGCACTTTCTACACCAAAGAATTTCTAATGCTAATGTGGAAACATTTTTAGAAGAAAACCCCGATCTGCACCCGCCGGGGCTACAAGCGGATGCTGAATACACAGTTGTTGTACGTCGTAAATAAAATGGAGAAGATGATGAGCAAAGAACTTGCTATGTTGGACATGAGTTTACCAGCGCACTTACAGTCGTTGGAGTTGGATGATACTACTAAAGCCCTGATGGGTAGTGGTGGTAGTGGTAGTAAACGTATTTCTATCGAGGGCGGTGTATGGCGCTTGTTAGTAAACGGCAAAGAGATTGCGCAGAAAGAAGAACGTAATCTTAATGTAGTTATTGTTGCGGCTTCCTCAAAAGTTGCTCGTACTTACTATGCTGGTACATACAAAAAGGGCGTATCTGCACCTCCTGATTGCTGGTCTGCAAACGGCGACTATCCTGATAAATCTGTTGAAGCACCACAGGCTACAGGTTGCGCAAACTGCCCACAGAACATTAAAGGTTCGGGTCAAGGTGAAGGTCGTGCTTGCCGCTTTAGTCAACGTATTGCCGTAGTATTGGATAACGATGTTGGTGGAGATGTATTCCAATTAGTTCTTCCTTCTACTTCAATCTTTGGCGAAGGTGAAGCTGGTAAATGGCCTCTCCAAATGTATGCCAAGATGATTGGTGCTAAGGGTGTTCCTATTACTGCAGTTGTAACTGAGATGCGTTTTGATACTGCAAGTTCTACACCTAAGATTACTTTTAAGCCAGTACGTTTCTTAGAATCAAATGAGATTCAAACGGCTATTGACCAAGGTAAGAGCACTGAAGCTATCAAGGCAATTACTATGACAGTTTCTAAGGCTAAGGATGATGCACCAGCATTGGAAGCACCGAAAGCCAAAGCCAAATCTGCTGATCCCGAAGAAGTACTTAAGGTTGAAAAAGAAGCTGAAGCTTTAGAGCCGACCAAGCGTACTGCCAAGAAAGAAGAGCCTACCCCTAAGAAGGATTTAGCTAAAGTTCTTTCTGATTGGGATGATGAGGAGTAATCAATGTCGACAGGATATGCGAGTGGCTTTATAAATGAGGTAAAAGCTTCGGACAAATCCAAGATCGGGGTACAGCTAGGAAAAGTGTGCATCAAACGGGACATACCTGTAACTGATATAGCGCAATTCTTTGAGGTATCCCGAGTAACGGTTTACTCTTGGTTTCGTGGAAAAAGTAATGTTCCTGATAGGCATCAGGAAAAGATGCAAAAACTTATTGATAAATTAGATTAGTTGTGTGGAGGGCTAGGTTAGCTACCGAAAAGGATATACCGCCGTCATATCCCTGCCCATCCTTTTTACTGACGGCTAAAGGCGGCTATGTTAGATATAAATAATTTTCTATCCACAGTGCTCCCCAATACTGGGTCGTATTGTGTGGTGGGATTAAAAGAAGATGGAAGCCCAAGACAAAAGTTTGTGGGAAGTATTGAGGAAGTAAATGTATTAGCACAGAAATTAGTTGACGAACAATATAACGCTTATTTTGCTTTAGCTTCATTTACCGATCCTAAAGAAGGCAGAACTGCGAAGAACGCACAGTCTTTAAAGTCTTTCTTTGTTGACATTGATTGTGGTGTGGGTAAACCCTATGCTGACCAAGCAGAAGGTATGACTGCGCTTAAAACATTTATTAAAGCCACAAAGCTACCTAAACCTACAGTAGTTAATTCAGGTCGTGGGATACACGTATACTGGGTATTAGAAGCGGCTTTGCCAAGCACGGAATGGAAACCCTTAGCAGAGAAATTCAAAGCCCTATGTGCTCAGCATAAGTTTGAGGCTGACCCTTCTGTCACTGCGGACTCTGCACGCATACTACGAATTCCGGGGACTTTTAACTACAAAGACGTTGAGAATCCAGCTAAAGTTGAAATGGTACTTTCAGCTCCTCAGGTGAGTATCTCTATCCTACAAGATGTTTTTAATACCGTCGAGCAAGACATCTTTGCTGGTATGGCTGGTCAGCCGTTTATTCCTCGTCAGATGGATGCCATGACCCTAGCATTAATGGGCAACAATATCTCTCGTTTTAAGACCATCATGGTTAAAAGCGCCCAAGGAGAAGGTTGTCCACAATTACTACATATTTATGAGAATCAGGCGACAATAGATGAGCCGCTTTGGAGGGGAGGACTAAGTATTGCCCAACAATGTGTGGATAGGGATAAAGCCATTCATACGCTCTCTAATAAACACCCTGATTATTCTGCGTCTGCTACTGAACGTAAGGCTAATGAGACTAAAGGTCCTTATACCTGTGCGACATTTAAGAAGTTAAATCCAACACCTTGCCAAGGTTGTCCACATAACATTACTTCTCCTATTCAATTAGGTAAAGAGTTTAACGAGGCTAAAGAAGAAGACAATACAGTTGAGGTTGCCGCCGAGGAAGAAGGCGAAGAAGCTACGATTTATAAGATTCCTAAGTTTCCATTCCCATATACAAGGGGTGCGGCTGGTGGTATCTATACCAAAATTAAAGATGAAGAAAGCGGTTTAGAAGAAGTACAAATGATTTACCCTTATGACTTCTATGCAGTTAAGCGAATGAATGACCCTGATAGAGGGGAAAGCGTTTTACTACGTTTGCATTTACCAAAGGATGGGGTTAAAGAATTTATCATGCCGTTGACTGATGTACTAGCAACGGATAGATTTAGAGACACTATTGCCAAACATGGTGTAGCAGTTATGGCAACTAAACAGAAGATACTTATGGCATATATAACAAGATGGGTAGAAGAATTGCAATCTACAACAGAAGCAGAACTAGCACGTAAACAGTTTGGCTGGCTACCTGACGATTCGGGATTCATTCTTGGAGACAAAGAAATTACGGCAGATGTAGTTAAGTACAGCCCACCAACAGCTTCAACTATTGAGCTTGTACCGATGTTTAGAGAGAAGGGTGACTTCCACGTTTGGAAAGACGTCATCAATGCGTATGCTAGAGAGCATATGGAAGCCAAGGCTTTTGCGTTCTTTATGGGTTTTGGCAACACGCTACTTAAGTTCACCAACTTAAAAGGCTATTTACTCAGTCTTAAATCACAAGGCTCAGGCTCAGGAAAGACTACAGTACTGCACACGATTGGTAGTATTTATGGACACCCCGAAGATAGCTTTATGCGGGTTAAGGATACATATAATCAAAAGCTACAACGCATCGGTACATTTCAAAACATCCCCATCTTATTTGATGAGATGACAAACATGGATCCACAACAGAAGTCTAACTTGGCTTACGATATTACTGAGGGTCGTGCTAAGAACCGTATGCAGTCACAGAACAATGCAGAACGCCTAAACCATACCAAGTGGGCAACGGGGCTAATCACTACATCGAATAGGTCTTTGCGGGATGACTTGCTTTCTATTAAGGCTTTTCCCGAAGGCGAACTAATGCGTATGATGGAGTTGCATATCTTTAATGACGCTAACGATGATCCATTATGGGCAAGGCAACACTTTGGAAGATTACATACTAACTACGGACACGCTATATTTCCATTCATGCAGTATGTGGTTGGGCATCTGCCGGAAGTTATTAAGTTCCTAAACGACATTCAAATTAAGATTGAGGCTGCGGCGGGGATTACTTCACAAGAACGCTACTGGTCAGCTATGGCGGCAATCTCCATTACTGGTGGAATTATTGCTAAGAACCTAGGCTTACATGATATTGACCACAAACCTGTAATGGCTTATATCGTCAAGCATATTAAAGAGTCTAGGGCGCAGAACAAGCAGATGGTATCTGAGAATAGCGACTTCTTAAGCGGCTTTATCCAACGCAAGTTCCATGAGGTGCTAGTTATTAACGGCAAGAAAGACCACAAAACGGGCTTGGAGACTGGTCCGATTAGAGAACCAAGGGGTGCATTGACTGCACGCTACGAGCCTGATACAAAGCTTCTGTATGTGGTTGCTAAGGAATACCGCGCTGAGTGCAATAAATCTCAGCTAAACTTTGATGAATCCTTATCTATGCACAAGAAGAGTGGGGCTTACTTGGGTCAAAAACGCAAGCGTATGACCTCGGGAACTATAGTAGATACTAACTTGAACGCACCAGCCCTAGTATTTGATGCGACTAAACTGGAGTTCTTTAGGGAAGAAGCATTATTAAATGTTAAAGATTCTGAAGCAGATAGTTTTGATTCCGTGGAAACGGTTTGAACCTGAGCAGTCTATTTTTGTACCTTGCCTAGACCGTAGGGCGCACTCTCAGGACATACTGGAGGAAGCTGAGCGGCTAGGAATTGAGGTAATTTGCAAACAAGTTGTAGAAAATGGAAAATTTGGCTTGCGAATCTGGAGAGTTAAGTGATATAGTTATCACACTCTTCTCCTCGACCCCATATTGAGGACTTAACCCCGCTTCGGCGGGGTTTTTTTTAGTAGCCAGCTATCTGTCTTAGCTTATGAACATTACTAAGAAGTCTTTTCTCTGTTTCCCTAATACGTTTAATCTCGTCGCCCTTTTGTTCGGCGCTCATTCTAGTCTCAGGTGCGGCATAGATTTGTTTTTCGTGCTCCCGTAGCTTAGTTAATTGATTATTAATGTTATTTACTTGAGTTTTTACTTTTATTAAGTCCATGTTTTCAGCTAGGAATTCCTTAGCATCTTCATAGCGCCCATCTTTTTTCATAGCATTAAACGTATTGTTAGCTTTAGCTACTTCATCACGAAGCTCATAGTAATCATTCTTATCTGCATTACCATATTCTTTTGCAACAAAAGCACTTAGCCCGGGTGTAGAAGCGATTGCATCTTGCCAGCTTTTCTCAGGGGTAGGTATACCGTTTGACCCATTAACTATAGCATTAGTCATTTGCAAACCTAAGCCGCCAGTAGTACCCAAATAGCCTTTAATTAAATGATCTACATTCACAGGCGCAATCAATCCCGAACTACCAATAAATTTAGCTAACTCAGAAGTTGTTGCAGTATATTGTTCTTCTGTTACCTTACCAGCGATACCTTGACCAATAATAGAACGACCAGTAAAGAAGTCATGGTTTGTTGCTACTTCTAAGATAGGTTTAAATGCTTGTGGTACAGCCGTAGGACTCATTACCATATTAGATAAAGAGTTGCTCATAGCACGGCGAATCTTCTTACCATCAGTAAATGAATTATCAGTCATACCTAAGTAGGTGTATTCAGCAACAAGTTTAGGTAATAGAGTTAAGTCCTGACGCAAAGGTAACATAAAGGCAGTACCCGGAATCAATAGGTGGTGGTCACGAATCTGTGGGTCCATTTTCTGATACTCATCATCATCTGCACTTAAAGCGGCATACATAAATGCCAAGGCGCCAATCTTCAATGTATTACTAGCCAACGTTTTTAATGCTTCTGCTCTTTGTTGCGGTGCAATACCTTTACCCGACAAGGTTTTATATATTACGTTTTGTGCTTGTAAGTATGCGCCAAAGAACGGTACGACCTGACGAAGCATTTGAATTTTACCTGAAGCCCCAGCCCGTTTAAAGTTAATAATTTCAAACGCACGCTCAACAGCCGTAGCCTTGTCGCCATTAGTCTCTTTCATGGTCATGTTGTAAATAGCCTGACGTACTGCGTTATCAGAAGCCATAGCAAAGTTTTCAAGGGCACGTTTAAATGCACCAGACTTAGTATCTTTCTTTAGACCAGCAAGAATCTCTGCACTATCACGAACAAAGGTAGCTGAGTAATCACGGACTCCAGTAGCGCCATATTTAGATAATTCTGTAGCCGCCGCACTTCTTCCCATTAGGGTTTTAGTAAACTCTTTAGCAACTTCTAATGGCAACAGCCAAGGGTGCTTTAAACCCGAAGTAAGCATAGCGCCAAACGAATCTTGGGAAAGCTGACTAATAGAGAACAACGGCATTAATACAATGTTCTTACGCAGAATATTAGCAACGGAAGACATGATACCAAAATGAGGGATAGCCGCAGATTCAATACCGTTAAATGCGTGTACAAACAATGGGTCTTTAAACTCTACTTTATGTTTAATACCATCTTCCCATATATCAATAGTATTTTGTTCACGTTTAACACGTTCATCTTGACGTAAATCTCTAACCTCATCAGGAAATAATGCTTGTGCTGTATTTTTTAGGTTTAACGCAGTACGGTTCTTGACTGCACGGGAGATAGTATAACTAGTCCAACGTTCCATATTATCAAAGATATTAGCAACTTCTTGCTCACTACCCTCAATCTTATAGTTCTTAGCAAAGTCAATTAAACCACGACCATACTCTTTAGGACCTGCGTTCTGAGCTAACTGTTCTTCACGGTAAAAAGGTACGTAGTCCATATAATCTAGTAACTCTTTAGCTTGCGCCTCATTATATAGACCACTTTTAACGGCTACACTCATGGCGTTTTCACGAACTTTATTCCAAGTCTTTTGTACGTCACGCAACTCAGGAATCATTTTAAAGAAATCAATACCAGCTTCAATTTGTGCCGGTGTCATGTGGCTATATACTTCACGGTTAGATTGGGATAGACCTTTTAAACGCTCTGCAACAAATGCTTGCTGTGCATAGTTAGTCATTTCATCAACCGATAACCCATTCTTTTTAGCGATATCTGCTAATTGGTGAACCATATCAGACCAACTATTGCCTTTATCTGTTTCTGCTTTCCACTTATAGGTAGATGGGTCGTATTCTAAACCGCCATGTTGCAAAAACTGCATGGCAACTGCATCTGCATGGGTAGCTTGAGCCGTACTATTTTCAAACATTAACTGCTTAATAGTTTCCCAAGACTTACCACCCCTCTCTAACTCTTTACGAATTGCATTATTTATGGCAGCATCAGCCGAGAAGAACATTGTTTCTGCAGTATTTAGGAAACGATTTACACCTTCTTTAAAGGACTTACTATCTTTAACTGTGTCCTTGATAGTTTGAAAAGGTCCTGTTTGCTCGGTAGGTTTGGCACGTTGCTCCGCACCAGTAGCCTTGTAGTTAGCGTTAAGAGCGGACTTATCAATCTTTGCTAGTGGTATTGTTTCTTTACCTGTTACTACATCTTCTTGAACCTTACGACCCATAGCAATAGACTGGTCAGCCGCCATCAACCCTCTAGCTAGAACGCTAAGTTTTTGTGTTGGGGATAACCCTAAAGCATTTAATACTGAACGAATGAACGCAGTAAACAAGCTCTGATGTTCTACACGATAAGGAATCTGTGCAAGTTCTTCTTGGAAGTCACGGTTAGACATGAGTTCAGATGCAAACTCAGTAAGGCTTGCCATACCATAGCGATCAGAAAGCATAGGATGTTTTTCTTTAACAAACTCGTATAACGCTTTAAGGTCAGATATACCTTTATTCTTAATCCCTGCTTCACCTTCAAACTTAGCAATTAAAGAATGTAGGAAGCCATGTACCGTTTCATGTAACACAGTATGGGAATTAACATAGCCTTCTTGTATTTGTACTGTATCTGTAAACGGATTGTACTGTCCTACACCGTCTTTAATAACACCAGCTTGTACTATTTCAATCTTAGGTAAGCTACCTTTATTTGCCAAGAGGCGATTTGAAACCAGTTTCTCTAAGATATTAAAATCAGCAGAGGTGCCTTTTGCAATTTCGTTTAAAGCGCCGAGTAAATCACCACGTTTAACAGCATCAGTTACAACTGAAGAATTAACCCCGCTAGGGATTTCCGTAGTCATTTTGACTTTGGGCTGTTCAACTTTCCGCTTAGCTTCTTGTTTTTTAACTCGCTCATTTTCATTTTTTTGCATTGTTTCAATAGGATACCTATTGGCAATATCTTTATTTTCTAATGCTTGAAGCTCATCAATTTTCTTTTGTACATAAGCTTTTTGTTCTTCTGATAAACCACGATGAAAACGCTTAGCCTCTTTAAGATTTTCTCCACTATGCAAATCACCAGCTACATAATCCAAAGAACGTTGTACTGTATTTATTTTGCCAGCGTCATTAGCTCTACCAACCATATAATTAGCAGCTGCTTCTTCGTATTCCCTAATTTGACGTTTGTTTAGATTAGGCGCTTGTGGTGTCGTTAATGCTTGTTCTGCTGGGGCTTGCGCTAATGCACTTGCGACTTGTGTTTCTCCGCCAATAGGTTGTCCAATAACATTCCCAACAGGAACCATTCCTCGTCGTTCAGTTGGTCCAACTCCGGCGGCGGCATTTGGTCCGTTGCTAGGCAATGAAAGGCTTGATTCACTTGGTCCGCCGATAGGTGTAGTAGTCTCTCTAACATCTTTATTCTCCAAGGGTGCTTGAGTTGATTGTCCAAGTTCTGCATCTAATTCTGCCTGTAAAGATGCCTGTTCATCAGGCGTTGGGGCTTCTTCTGCTGCACGTTCTTCTGCAGTTGGCTTTAATTTCTTCATGCGCTTTTTAGGCTCAGGAATAGTTACTGCGGGAGCATTTACTACAGGGGTTACTTGTGCTGCTGGTAAAAATTCGGGACGAGCTAAAAAGTCTGTTACGGCATTAGTAATACGGGGACTACGTCCTTGATCTAAATATGATTCTAACGTAGTTTTAACTTCCGCAGCTTGGGCTGGATTAGTAAGGTCTTTACCAATCAATGCTTCACGAATAGTTTTATTCGTATGCCCAATATTCATGTTCCTAATATCGGTTTCTGTAATTGGTTTAGTTGTTGGTGCTACGGGCTGTGGAGCAAACTGCTGTTGTAATTCTCCAGTAGGAGCCTCGGGGGCATTTTGATTCTGAAATTTGTTGGCTTCACTTGGAAAAGACATACTTCCATCAGGATGCACAAACATTGTTTGCTGTCCATAAGTAGTAGGTGTTTGTACACTTGGGTCATGTGGAAGAGCTAGAGTTACCGGCTGAGGGGTATTTGTTTCTATTGCTTTAGCATGAGCTTCATGCGCTGCAGGATCATTAGTATCGTTAACGTGCCCAGCAATACCACCAAAAATACCACCGCCTAATGCACCAAGTCCAGCTGCCGAGCCAACGCCTTTAGTTAAACTTGTTTCGGGTAATGCTTCTTTTACATTTACATTAGATGCAAACTTACCACCACCTTCTTCCAACGCCTCACTTGCGGCTTCTTCTGCAAGACCTTTAAGAATACCTTTAGCGCCTACTCCAGTAGCACCTTTACCAGCAAGCATCTTCTCAATAGTAGTACCACCGGGAAGTTTAGTTGCAGCAAACGAAATACCAGCAGCTTCAATAGCCGCCATACGCCCTTTAGCTAATGCAATACCATTAAGCTGGTCATCATCCATATCAGGATTTTGTTTTTTAAGCTGGTCGTAAACTGTATGATAAGTATCTGAACCAATGTCAGCACCCTGCATAACGGCATTAGTAGCTACTGCACCTTTAATACCAGCCTCGCCTATGTGTTTTATAACCCCTTCAGAACCCAAAGCTGTCTTAACTGCGTCTGACATAAGTGCTTTAGTAGTCCCTCTAGCAATCATACCGCCACCCCAAGAACCAACTAGGTTAGGTAATTGCTCAGCAAAGAAAGATGTTAATAATGCTGGGTCTTTAATTGTTTCTTTAATAGCCGTACCAAACTCAGGCAATATACCTTCAGCGGCGGCAATCTTTTGGTCTCGGACATACTCTTTACCTTTAAGAGTCGCAGATTTGCTTTCTTGCCCAAACTGTTCAAGACGCTTACCAACACCTTGTAATCCCGTATCTTCAGACTGAGGACTAGTAAGTCCAGTTAATTCGCCAATTTGTCCAGGAAGTTGTGCAAGTTGTCCTACACCTCTAGTTAAGCTAGCACCAATATCAGTAACGGCTTCGCCCCATCCGCGTTTTGTTTTAGCGGCTATTTCTGGAAACTTAGGAAGAATATCGTTGTGAATAGCAGATGCAATATCATCCTGACTCATATTGTCAGGAAAATTCATTGGACCTATTCCTTTTATATCTATTACTGGCATAACTACTCCAAATTAAGAAGTGTTAACTAAATGTACGAGTGTTTGGGTCGTATGATGGAACTTTTATATCGTTTCCTTGTAGATTTGTCATGGCTCCGGGTTTATTACCTATAACTTGAGCTTTTCTATACGCATTTATAAGAATTTGATTTTCTCTTTCTGGAGTTAAATCTGCACCACCAATTTTATTTTTTTCTGCTGCCATATCAGTAGCGTAGATTTTTTGAGCTATACTTTCTAAATGCTGATCTGCTCGTTGTCCAGAAAGGATGCCATTCTTTTGCTGTTCAAGTCTTGCCCAATCTTGATAATGCTGCTGTGTAATACCTGTCTTATCCGCATCATTTTTGATTTCTTGCTGTTTCATATTAAGCAAAGCAAGTTCTTTATTGGCGTCGGCTGTATCTTTACGGTATGTAGCAATATCAGAAGCAGCACCTTTAGCGGCTGGTAAAGCGCCTTGAGCAATATTTGTAAGAGCATACTGTGAAGTACCCCCCATAATGCCAAGACCGGCTTCAAGTAAACGCATCCATTTAGACTGTTCTTTGTCAGCAGAAGCTTGGGCTCTTTGTTCGTCGTATAGCTTTTGATATTTACCAAACATATCAGAGCTAGTATCTGTTTGTTTAATACCTAATTGAGCGGCAGCATCTGCTGCTTTAGCCCCAGTTCTTGCACCAGCCCCAGTATCAGCGCTAGGTTTACCAGGAATAACCGCCGGTTTATTAGACTCTTGGTCTTCCATATCTTGAGCAAAAGCAAGGTTTTTAAGAGATACAGGTACAGGTTTAGCCACAGTTGCGGGGGTAGGACGAGCATCTATATCCGCTTGAGTTAGTGTACCTGCTTGTGCCTTACTTAGTATTTTTGATCTTGGATCAGAGTACATATAATCTTTAACAGACTGCAAAGCACCACTAACATTAGGAACATAATCTTTTATACCATTAAAAAAAGCAGCATTTTCTTTTTGATTTTGCGCTATTTGTTCTGGTGAATTTTGTAAACTACCACGACTTGCAAGCTGCTGCATTTGCTCTGCCGTTAAAGTATTTGGGTCAGTCACTAAACTATTATTATTTTCAGGCGTAGGTTCTGAAAATGCAACAATACCACCACCAGCAAAGCTTTGCCCACCCATACCACTTGGTAATGCAGCTACGCCTTGGGGTGCTTGTAATCCAGCTACTCCCTGTGGTGCCTGTTGTGGTGCTGTTTGTGGGGTCATACCTTGCATACCACCCATTGGGGCTTGTGGAGCTAATGCTTTAGATACTAAGTCCTGTGCAACTGTTGTAGTAGAAGCTTGACCGGGTTCTAATTTAGTTAAATCTTGGCGGCGTTGAATTTCAGCTAATGCCATGTATTGTGGAATTAAAGGATTTGTACCTTGCGCATATTGAGCAAGACGGTCCATTCCAACTGAAGGACTTTGTAATTCTCCAGCAATACGATTTAAATTGTCCATGCTCATGCTTTATCTCCCAACAACTTATGCAAGCGAAGGTCAGCGAGGTCACTACCTTCTTTAATCGAACCGCCCTTTTTCTTAGTCATACCATAAGCCGCTGCGGCAGTTAAACCAAGACCAGATAATTGAGATGCCGTATTTGGAGCCGCTTGATAGCTTTGCGTAGATGTAGCTTGCAGGGGAAGACCACGTAATAAACCACTTAAGTTAGACAACTGCATCATTGGATACTGTTGAGCCGTAGCATAGTTTTGGATTGCTTGGTTAATAACTTGTTGTTGCTGTGCCTGTTGTTGAGCACCTTGCGTAGACTGAGTATTAATAATGCCTTGTTGAGCCGCAAGTTGAGAACCACCAATATTTGCCAAATTACCCGCTGCAGTATTGGCTAGACCATAGCCCGCTTGTTGTGCCCCGACGCCTTGTAGCCCCGTTTGAGCGCCTTGTAACCCCATACCATAACCTTGCATAGCTTGAGAACCCGCTTGACCAGCACCTTGTAGCCCTTGAGCTATACCTTGTTGTGCTTGTGCATTACCAGCCAAAGCAGCTTGGTTTGCGGTATTCATTTGGTTTTGTGCGTTGTTATACGCTTGGTTATATCCTTGGCCAATAATTTGATTTTGAGCCAACATTTGATTTTGTTGATTTAAAGAATTTGCTAGCGCAGAACGTGACCCACCAAAAGCACCGGCAGAAGTAGCAGCACCTTGTTGTTGTTGTCCAGCTATACCATATTGTTGATTAGCTAGTTGCATCGCTGGATTTAACGCGTTTTGAAGGTATGGGTTCATATACGAAGCTACAGAACCAGGGCCTTGTGAGGTGTTTTGAGACTGTTGGCCTAAAGATTGCCCAATAGCAGCACCTTGTTGTCCTTGCATTGCACCAGCGTTACCATAAGCACTTGATTGTCCCGCATATTGTTGTCCTGCTTGAGCGCCTAAATTACCATATGCTTGGCCTTGTTGACCATACGCATTTGCTTGACCTACAGTGCCCAAAGCACCCCTACCTGAAGCACCAGCAAGCTGACTAGCAGCGCCATATTGACCAGGTACTTGTAAATTAGCTGCACCAGACTGGGCTTGTTGCTGCAAAGGAGAAAAGCCAGCTACATAGTCTTGTGGGTTGGTGCTATACGGATTGTACGCATTCATTCCCGTCATGTCAGGATTAAAAACTTGCGACTGCGCCGCTTGCAACATATTCATTACATACGGCTGTGCGTAGTCTGGAATATTAGTATTAGTTACCGTAGTTGAAGTTGGCCCTGAAGGTGCTGGTGATGATGATCCGCCCATATTAATCCTTTAACATCTTTGTAAATACTTTGTCTGTCATTTTATAACCTAAATATTCGAACAACTTAGAGTTATCCAAATGAATTTTTGTGTTTACTACCATTCTTTGTACACCACGTTCCTTCAATATTTTTTCTGCATACTGAAACAATCTAATACCAATCCTACCTTTGCGATATTCTTTTTTAACAAAATAAATATCTTCTGTTGCTGTTACGCAAGACCTATAATGCAGGTGGGGGCTAACAAAAAATATAATATAGCCAACTAATTCACCATCCGCTCTACAAGTAATACATCTAAGCATCCCTGCTTCTGCACATCTTTTATAAGCCGCATAATCTGGCTCATATGGAAATTCTTTAGTAACACATAACTCTTCGTAATGTTCTGGAAAAAGTCTTTCAAATTCGTCTACAAATTGGAATCCATCAACGTCTTCATAGGTTATTGTGTTCATGCTGGTAGATCATTCTCCGCTTTAGAATTAACTGCAAACTTACCTTTACCCATAGATTTCTTACGTTTAGCTTGTACTCGTTGCATCATGGCATAAAGTCGCTTAGCCCCTGCATCTGTAGAGCCGTTACCTAATTCTGAAACAATACGTGCAGGAACTACAAATTCTCCATCTGCAAGTCTAGCCGGTTGGTGCGCTCCAATTTGTGCAGGAATAGAATCACTAACACCATCACCGGGACCTTTTAATAAATGCCCGCCATCAGAGTATGACCCTAAACTAGAAATGCCGCCACCGCTAGCTTTATATCCTAATTTTTGCAAAGCAAGCATTGCATTCCAATCACCTTTATCTGCAGCATCTTTAATAGATGCTAGGCCGCCTTCTTCTTGGGCTTGGGCAGTATATTCATCAATAGCCGCCATATCTTTATTACCAACAGGCTTTTGACTACCTTGGGCGAATGCAGTTAAACCACCACCAGCATAAACTAAATCATCAGGCATTACCCCACCCGCTTTACCACCGCCACCACCATCAGAACCACTTGATTGGGCTTGAGCTTGAGCTTCGGCTTGTTGTTGAGCAAGTATCGCTTGTTGCGCATTATATGCTGAAGAACCTTGCATTTTTAACGGGTCAATAGCATAACCGGCAATTCCAGGGTTTGCTCCAGTCGTCATTGGTGCTCTAGTAGGCGTTGGAATTCCTTGTGGGGCTTGTTGCGCATAAGGGGTTTGAGCATAGTTTGCATAACTAGGCTGATATATATGACTAGTTGCATCTCCACCACCAGCTAAACTAGTAATACCACCTTCAGCCATATTAGCTGTTGGCTCTCCAGTTAAAGGATTTGTTTTTGGTTCGTAGCTAGCCATTGTTTGTTGAGCACTAATAGGCATTTGGCTTGGAGTAGCATAATATGAACGTTGCTGTTGACTTTGAGGGTACATATCGCCACCCATAAAATTTACATTAGCTGGACCGCTTTGCAATAAACCACCATCAGCAGCCATTACAGCCGAAGAATATTGAGTACCCGTCGGTGCTTTAGGGTCATATGGGTTTTGTGCGTAGTTGGGATATGTTGCTTGATAATGTTCAGTTGGCGTAGAAGAAACCGTACCTTTATAATTTGGAGATAAACGAGCTAAAGGTTGATTAACTGTACTTACGCTTGTAACTGGATTAACGGTATTTTGTTTAAATAATGTACCAGACACTAAAGGCATAGCCGCACCAGCAGCAGCCATAGGATTAGCTTTAACAGCAGTACCAATATCAGAAAGACTTGATATTCCCGTACCAAAATTTTTGGCCATAGAAGCCGCTGGAGCATTTGCATATCCTTGAGAAAAATCACCTGCCCACTTAGAGTATTGGTCTGGGGTTATTGTTCCTTTATTAAGCATATCCGCCGCATTAGCCGCAGAAGTTGGTGCTGGAGTTCCCGCTGTAGTTGGTAATGCTTCTTCTACACTTCCTAAAGTTGCTTGTTGTGTACCGTTTTCAAAACCTGTTTTTGCTGCTTCTGTACCTGCTTGTCCAGCTAAGTCTGATGCGCCCGCACTAGCAAGACCTTCTCCTAAACCACCACCTGACCAAGCACCTAAACCAGCCATCAAACCTTGTTGTAAACTTCCAGTAATAGCATAATCACCAGCGCCAACCATTAAGCCAGCGGCCCAAGGGGCTAAAGCGCCATCAGAGGCAATAGTTAAAGCGGCTCCAGCTATCATAGGTAGCATAGAGCTTAAAAAGCCAGCTTCGTATAGTCCAGTTTGTGGGTTACAGGTTAGCGAACCGCCTTGAGATTTAGCAAGTGCTTGTAGACCGCCAACTTCATTAGGGGTCATATGTACTAAAACGGTGTCTTCACCACGTCCTTGCGATTGTACGTGTTTTGCTATATCGTGTAATCCTGATAATTGTTCCACATCGCCTCCTTTGGCGTAGCTATACCCAGACCCATATCCGCTAGTAGATAGTCCTTCGTTTACATTAGGGTTGGAAGCTATTATTCCATTATATTCTTGATTAAAATTTGAATGTGGATGTGCTCTAGCATATTGATCTGCCGCCATTTGTCCCATAACTAAAGGAGTTGCAGCCCCACCTGTAAAGTACATCGCCGCCGCAGCACCCGCAGCATTTGCTGCCTGAGCGCCAGTATTATCATACCCTTGAGCAGCGTTTTGCTGCATTTCGCCTTGAGTAACCCCACCCATCATATTAACTGTAGGGGTATAATGCTTATCCATTGTAGGACCAGCAGTTTTATTTAGAGCATAAGTGGACTCAGGCGTGTTTGCGCCAACCGCAGCTTGTTCTGGATTGTTATAAACGTTTGCCGCTTGTAAACCTGCTATGTTAGCGAGTCCGCCTAAAAAGCCCATAGGCCCCCCTAAGATGGTGTAGTTTGGATTTTATCATGTTATACCGTGGTTCCGCTAGCGTTTTTCCATACAGTGCCGTTCCACCAAATGGGGATGCCCAAAGAAGTATCAAAAAATACCTGTCCAATTAAAAGGTTTTCAGTGGGCCTATTGGCCGTAGTGTTATTAACTGGAACGGATGTGGCTTGGTTATAGTTATCTAGCTGATTGTAATATAAGCGCAACGCATTATTTAGCTGGTCCTGATACTGCTGACTATATTCTACCGGGGCAACCAATAAATCAGGCGATTTTGGGTACCGTAAAGCACCAATCTTGTTAGCTGTATTTGCCATTATCTTCTGCCATCAGGTCTAATATCAATACGAGGGCTACCTAGCTGCCAAGCTACATCTTTATCTGTCGATTCAATTCTAAAGGCCATTTGGCGACCACGAAGGCGTGTATAAACTTGCCCTGTAAACTGTTGAATTGTGTATTCTGGTACTGTCGTATAGTTTTGCGCCGACTGTACTTGCGGAGAGTCTGCTTGACCGTATGGTGTACCAGAGTTTTGACGGGGTTTAACTGTCATAGTAACAGTAGGTTCATTAGAAGTAGAGCCGTTAAAGTTTACGTCAGGTAGTATGCGCCATACAAAACCAAAGTTATGTCCATCCCCAATGTCAAAGTCGGAGCTTTGTACGTAAGAATAGATAGCTTGTGGGCTTGTTGTGGCACCGTCGTTGCAACCATTCTCGTGGTAAACCAATCTGTTATTGTAGTCGGCGGCGATGGGGTATTGAATAATGCCAGTTTGGAACCAAGCAGAACGGTTCATATTACCGTAGTACCAGACTCTATCTAGATAGTTATAAATAACGTATTTGTCTACTGTAGTACCGCCGCTTGATTCGCTAACATAAAACCACCAAACCTCGTTAAAGGCTTCATTGTTCCCCGCAAATACTTGGTAGGACTGGTCTTGATTTATGTCTGCAAAAATATACTGGCGTAATGAGCAAGGTAGAACTTCTACTCGTCCAGAATACATGTAGAATCTATCACGCCCCATCCAATAAGTAACGTTATTAACAGTAATCATGGAATTAGGGGACATTACTGAGATGTTATCCATTAATACTTGGAAACCCCAAACATACGGAGCACCTAAATACTGCATAGAATACAGACAGGAATCAGTCCAAACTAAAATCTCTTGGCGTGTAGCACGAGCGCCCATAATATAGGAGCCGTTGGTAAGCAAATATTCGCCAGATTGATTAGTGGCTATTGGTACCCACTGGTAAGGATTAGCTTGGTCTGACCACCGTACTAACATTGGGTTAAACGTAGTTGCTGCATTATTTGGAATGTATGAATTGGCTCCAAATGCAATAACAAATTCTTGAATAGCTGAGGTAATAACTTGGTACGTTGATGTTGGCACAAAAGAACCAGCATATGAGAAAGAATAAGTACCTGACTGTGTACCTGTTGTTGGGCTTGTTATAGGTACTGTAGTAGAGCCAGTAACATAATTTGAGGCTATCTTAGTACCTGCAGCGATGTGGGTTCCTGTAATTACCATGTACGGATATAGGTTAGGCGCAAGAGAAGCTGATACTGTGATACTAGATGCGCCAGAAGAAAACGATGTACCCGACCCACCATCAGTATAGGCAACAGTAGAATTAGCTAAAGAACTTACATATGTTGCGGGTGTTGATACGCCGCTGCTATCTGACCAATAGAATATAGGTCCACCACGAGGAGCTAAAACAAGGTCAGAACCATAGTTATCATTTGTCCATAAACGCAACTGTTGTCCAATACCAGTGGAGTATGCTGTACCCCAACCACGAGGCTGGTTTGTTGCTGTAACGCTAGAGCCACCACCTGCAGAAGATGAAGATGCTGTTGATGAATAAGTAATTGAATATGTATTAGCTGTTAATACAGTAACTTGATACGTATTATTAATTTGAGCAGTAGTAAAGCCAGCAAATGCTGTTCCACCAGCAAAGGTTACATAAGTGCCAGTACTGTATCCGTGTGCCGTTTGAGTTACTACGACTGTTGCTGAACCGCTAGTTGGTAAAAATGGATTAGAGCCTAAAGATACTGTTGCACCTAAAGTTCCACCCCAAGGCCCAGCGCCCCAACCATTACCTACAACATAGGTATTTAAACCAGCAGGATACTTATATGCAATAGTAACTGTACCACCGCCCACTCCCGTAACTGGCACAGTTGACTGAATTGTATACTGCGTAGAAGAAATAACTGAAGTAACAGTATAAACACCAGCTAGAGTAACTCCAGTGCCATAGTAACCACCCCAAGCATCAACACCCCAGCCATCAACACCCCATCCAGCTGCAGAACCTACAGGAGCACTACTTGTAATATATACAGAGTCTCCAACACCAGGATTATAGGAAACGTCGGTAACTGTAACAACTGTTGTGCCATTGCCCGTAAATGGGTTTGTTAGCGTATCTGTTTGAATCACAGGGGTAATGTCGTAATAAACACCACCTTGATAAATGTAATAGTTACTATTAGTGCCTAGCCCTATATAGACCGTTCCAGTACCGCCATCGCCATCTGCCCATACCCATAAAGAACGACAAACGCCTTGGAATTGACTATTGGAAATTTGTTGCCAACCGCCTAATTTTTCAGGAAAACCAGAACGAAAACGAATCTTATCCCCATCATACCAACCTCCTTCATTGGAGTAGTCAGTGCCTTCACGGTTAAGTCCGGGTCTAAATTGTAGTTTTTGTAATGGCATACGGGTTTACCCTAGCATCTTTAGTGACATGGCTTTAACTTCATTTACCCGCTTTTCCCAGCCTTTACCGAATACAGGAAAAGTTTTAAGGGACTTTAGAAATTGTAACCGATTATCACAGTATTCTTCAACTAGAGTCTTAGCTGCATCTCCCTTAAACTGGCTCACGGCAGCCATAGTAGTTGTACCAAAACCGCCATCAGGAGCAACCCCAATGCAGTTCTGCAAAGCCTTAATAGCACGCCCGACCCCGGAATTAACAGCATAGTCAAAAACAGCGTAGTCAAGACCAGATATAAGCTCATCAGCTCTGCAAGCATCCCAGTACTTTCTTTTATATAAAGGCGCAACTATAGATGGGGTTAGAGCCCGCATTTGTTTTTCATTTACATCATGCCCTACCCACATAGCCCAAGTTGCGGCAGTAACTCCAAGGTTTGTCATCCCACCGGGATCATCTTTATTATCAACAAATCCTGCTTCATGGATTAAAAGCGCTGTTAAAGCATCTGCAAAATTGTCTTTCATTTAATACCAATCTGTTCATTAAGCCATTTTTGAAGTTCAACAAGCATCAACGTTGTTTGGGCGCAATTTCCAGCAAGTTCATTGTAGGCGGCGATAACATCAGCTGACTTGGGGGCTGCGGAAATACCGGACATGGTACTGCTATTGGGGTTGTTCCACACGCTAGTAGACTTATAGTAGTTGCGAAGAGCAGCATACTTAGCTTCGTATTCATCAGAAATTCCTTTAGTTACAAGTTCGTGTTGCTTTTGGATTGACTCCGTTTGCGCTTGCTGTTTCTCTGCTGCGACTTGGATTGCTGTTTTGTATATAGTAAAATCCCTATCCCGCATATGCCAGCCAGCAAAAAACACCAAGCATAGAGCAGAAACAATAAGTCCAGCTTTGACGATATTTGCATAGTTACCTAAAAGGCCCCACATTACTGAGGCTCCGCATCTTTTTTCATCATAACTGCAGCCCCATGTGCGCCGGCAACAATACCAAACGCTTCTGCTAACTCTCTTAAGCTAACCGCACTGTGCATTGCTTCATAACCCGCTAGGGCAATAACTGCAAGTAAACAAATTAACCAACTCCACCTAGCAATATCTTGAGTATGGTTATCTCTCCCAGTTAGAAGCTGGTTAAGAAAGTCTTTCATCTAAAGCCACTTATTCTTGGTGAAAAGACAAATGTTGCAATATATGGATTTGGTTTTGGATTTACGTTTGGATCAATTAAAGCACGAATGTTCCATCCTAAGTTGATGTAAATACAACGGCTAAAACCAATAGGAATAATCCAAGCAAACTGAAATAACCCATTAGCCTTAACTAATAACCGACCAGCTTTAGCGTTGTCGTTATCCTTGATTGTTGGATCGCCTTTATAGCTTGTTTGGTATGGAGCATTTAAAGTGCGAATGCCAAATGACGGTGCAGGGTTACGCACAATCCATTTAACTTTGCTCCAGTATGAAGGTGGGTTTGCAGCTTCGAAAGTAGCATCGCCATCTAAAGAATTATCCCAAGTCTGAAACCAATTTAACCATTTAGGTAAGCGTGGACCAAACCCTTCTTTAGAGCCGTTATCTAGCCAACCATAAGTGTTTTTGGCAAATACAGGAAGGATAGGCGCAAAAATTACCGCTAACAAAGTAATTAGCAAAGAAAGCGGCACCAGTACAGTGTACAGGAGATATATCATAAAGCTGAAATTACAAAAGCAATCACTTGGTCATACCGTACGCCTAAACGAGTGCAGGCAATAACCGCTGCTTTTTTCAATGTACCGTCTGGGTAATATACCGCTTCTTCTGCAGGGATATCATCAGAACAGAACATACCATATCTAGTTGGGTCAAGCCCTTCAGCTACAAATGCATCTCTAATGTCCTGTGCAATAAAGCCAACATGGATACGTGCGCTATCTGCACCTTTTTCAGCAACAGAATCTTTCCATTTATACTTCTTAACCAAGCCTTTAATTCTTGTAGCCACACGTTTTTCTGTTTCATCTAAACTTGATATTTCTGTTTTTTCATTTTCATCAGAAGTATTAATTACGTTGCTAACCGCATATATCTGTGTCCATCTATTAGCTGCTCCACCGCAAGCAACACTATTATCAGAATACGGAAGCAATGATTTATTAGCGTATATATAGCTTGGGTCTAAAATAAGCACATCATTAAAAACAGATGTGTTAACTGCAAATTGCATTTGATTGGAGGTATAAAAAATTGATGTATATTGAGAAAAATTTAAAGCGCCATTTCCTAGGCTAGTGCCAACTCCAGGAAAGTTTATTCCGTTATTAAATGTATTTCCAGAACCAGACCAAACATTGGTTCCACTTAATTGACCGCCAGTAGACGTAGTTAATAACCCTGCAGAAGCAAAAGAAGTTGCGCCTATACCACCGTTAGCAATGTTTAATGTACCACCAAGAGTGATTGCCCCTGTAGTCGGTGTACTTGGAGTTAAACCAGTTCCACTAGCAGAAAAGCTAGATACTGCACCAGCAGCGGCCCAGTTAAGAGTAGAGCCATTGTATTGCAAAGTAAGTGGGGTGCCGCCAGTAGGAGTAAGGAATGATGTGTTACCCGCAGAAGTTTGATATGGGACTGAGTTAGCACTACCGCCAGCAAGATTAGATGCCGTAGTTACGCTACCAGTAGACCATGCATATGCAGAGCCATTCCAAGTTAAATAAGAGCCTGTAGTTGGAGCTGGGGTATACCCTGTAGCATTAGCGCCTGTTTGATACGGTATTTGTCCTGTTGCACCGCCAGCAAGTTGGGGAACGCCACCGGATGTGGCAAAAGTAGCACCTGTAACCGTACCAGTAGCTGTAATTGTTCCACTAATACTTAAGTTACCGCCAGTAAAGCCCGTAATACCAGAGCTAAAGTTTGTACCATCACAGTAGACTAAAGTAGTAACTCCATTAGGAATAGTAACAATTGAGCCTGTAGAAGCACCGATAGTAATAGAGAATCCACCAGTAGTTTGGTTAGATATGATATAAACCTTAGGCTGCAATGGAGCAACAATAGCGTTTGTACCAGAGGTTGCACCGTTAACAATAATAACTGCTTTTCTAGATTGGTCGGTTGCACCGTTGGCAACGGATAGGGTAGCCCCTGTTGTGCCTGATACGGAGACTGTTGCTACACCAGCTACAGAATCTTCAATTAATTGCCAGTTGGTATTGGTAGTTGTACCCCAAGTACCTGATTGTTCGCCGTTACCGATTTGGGTAAGCGTTAGACTGGGTGTATATGTAGAGCTCATAATTTGTCCTTATTGATTGTCATCTATGTCTTTCCAACCTGGGTTTTGAGCGTTATTGACTGGCGCCCATGTAGTTGCCTGACTATCGTTGATTTTAACCCATCCTGCGGTAATAAGCGAGTCTAGCAGGTTGACATTTTCTGTAATCGCAGCCACAAAGCTTGTTTGAACCGAGTTAGAATCCCCCAAAACAAAGTTTTCGGTAATAGCTAGGCTAAATACGCTAATAATTGAAGCGGTATCAGCAACAGATAAGTTCTCTGTAATGGCTAAAATAAACGTTTGAACAATGCTTTCTACGTCTGCCAGCGTAGCGTTTTCGCTAATAGTCAAGGCATATTGCGCTGCCAAAGAAATAACAGCAGCTACGGTAATATTCTCGGTAATGCTAGCTGCAAACTGGGCGGTAGCCGACCTAGAATCTGCCAAACTCAATGGTTCCGCTATGGTATTTACAAACGCAGATTGGGTAGAATTTAAGTCTAAAATACTGTTAATTGATTCAGAGCGGTCTTCTAAAGCGGCAAAATAAGACACCAAAACATCAGCAACAGTTAAATTTTCAGATTGTGAAAACACGTAGTTATTGAGTGGAGAATTAGCATCAGCGAAATTAACGTTCTCTGTAATGCTAAACAAGGCAATTGAAGATATTGTTGGCGTGTCAGCTAAACCAACGTTTTCTGAAACCGATCCAAAGAAAATAACGCCTTGGGAATTAACATCATTTAAAGTAACTGGCTCAGTAATACTTTGTAGAAATGCGCTAGCCTGTGTATTTGAGTCGGCTAAGCTAACGTTTTCGGTAATACTAAGTGCATAAGCATTCGTGCCTAATGAGGCAAAAGGAGATTGAGCAAATGCACTTATTCCAAACATTAACTACTCCATTGTTCCGTAGGTGCTGTAGGAAATACTGCATCCCATGTAGGGTTTACTGCAATGTTTCTAATTGTACTGCGATAGGTTGTGAACTCAGCTTGATTCATTAAATAAGGGTTAGACTTTAATGGGTCTGCAACATCGGCAATAGAAGTCCAGTCAGTATTAGTAAGGATTTGCTGGGCTTTAGTTTTGTTTTGTTGAGCAAGATTAGCATCATAGGCGGCTTGTTCTTCAGGAGTAAAGTCTGTAATAGTCCATTCCAAAGTCCATATTTCGCCTACTAATGTAGGGTCGGCATTAAGGGTGCAGTTTTGATGTGCTTGGTCATAAGCTGGTTGGGGTGCGTTAACTACCTCAGCTAATGTATAACCATTCTCAATAGCCGTTGTGGTCTGTGGAAACCAATAAGCCACATCTTGATTGCTCCCATAGTTTGTATAGGGATTATCTGCTTGTAATTGAGCAAATCCATAAGGATAGGTAATTAGTTGCGTATCTTTAACTTCTGCGTATGCCATTTTATGCCTTAGTTAATTACTGCCGTTGAAGTCTGTTTGTCAATGGTCATTTTACCTAAACAAGCCACATTAAAGTTATCGTTATAGCGAGTATCGTTATCTGAAATTTCGCCATAAGAAGGCACATTGACCTTTAAGTGCTTGAATAAAAACTCATTACCATCTTCAAACACTCGCCATACATGGTCAGCAGTTCCACGACCTTCTTGACCTCTATCTTTATTAAAACGGATTTGGTACTTATGTTCACCAGTAGGCTTTGTCACTTCTCCGTTAATAGTACAGGTAGAGGTATCTTTATCTATATCCATAGTGCCATGACAATAGACTGAATAATCTGCACCTGTT
>Ga0316217_10000368_pt1 | contig 65670 bp, 64 predicted proteins | sample 1anoAmetaG_FD_203633 | JGI IMG/M metagenome (GOLD analysis project Ga0316217, IMG submission 203633) | Freshwater microbial communities from Trout Bog Lake, Wisconsin, USA - 1anoA | ecosystem: Environmental > Aquatic > Freshwater > Lake > Hypolimnion/Profundal zone | place: USA: Wisconsin... | reverse complement strand
GGCGGCGATCCCGCCGAAGGCATCCATAACACCCCAGACGGTGCCCAGAAGACCGACAAAGGGAGCTCCACTGACGGCTGTGGAGAGAATGATCATCTGTGATTCGAGCTTGAGGGAGGATTCCCCGACAGCGCGTTCCATTGCGGCCTGAACGGAGCGCATCTGCGCAGGGGTGATGCGGTCTGCGAATTTCAGACGCGACTTGAAGGTCTCGTCGACCTCCGTCGAGCCGAGCACCTGGAAACAGAGTTCCTCGCAACCCGCCTTATAGATCTCGAAGAGAGGGGATCCCTCGAACTCCAGTCCCGTCTCGAAGATGTTCAACGGCTCGCGGTCGCGGTGAAAGAGAGCCATGAATCTCTCAGACTGGCTCTTGGCAAAGCTCAGCACGCGGATTTTGGTGATCATGACCGACCAGCTGAAGATCGATCCCACGAAAAGTGTGAGCAGAACAATCTTTCCCTCGAGTGTCGATTCGAGGAAGGCGTAGACGATTCCGCTGCCGAGCAATGGGGACATGGATTACAGAATCACGGTTTCCTAGGGATAGGTAAACTCAAGAATCACGGGCCTGTGTTGTGGAAAAATCTCCAGAAGAAGGGCCCGGGAAGGCATTTCGAAATCCTGAAAGTCAAAACCCGGCGCGACGGTGCAGCCGGTCAGCGTGGCCCCCTTTTCAAGGGGTCTTGCACCCTGCCACCAACCCGACGGAACAACATGTTGAGGACGCTGTCCCGAAAGGAGGTCACGACCGAGCAAGATCTTGGAGAGGATCCCATCGGGAGAGATGGTCACCAATTCCAACGGTGAGCCGCCGTAGTGGTGCCAAACCTCGTCCGCGGCGACTCTGTGCAGTGCGGAGAAAGCCCCTGATGGCAGCAGGAAGTGGATGGCGGTACTTGCAGAACGAAGACGCCCATCGTGAAGAGTGACGATCTCCGTGGAGCGAAAGGTTTCAGCATAGTACCCGCCCTCCGGATGAGGGTTCAGTCCGAGTCGGGCAATGATTTCGCTTACATTGAGCTCATCGTTCACAGGCGTATCATCTTCCTGTATCAGGTTAGGGAAAAGCTGATTTAATCCCATGATGGCCGCTGAAGACCAGTTGCTGATTTTTGAAGGCGCGAGCGCTGGGCGATACCCGCAGCGGTCTCGCCCGAGCAAGCAACGCCACAAAAATCGACAATTGGTTTCAGCCCTGCGGGTTGCGGAGATAACAGTCCGGGGGCTGTGTTGGCTTCGCGGTTACAGCCCGCAGAGGGGATGCGCCCGTGAAGCCGCCTGACCCGCGGCCCATTCTTACCGCAACGGCCTCTATGTGATTAAATCAGCTTTTCCCTAGAACAAGCGGGAAGTCGCCGTGCTGGTAAAGACCATGGAATGCGGCTTTGCCATGAGATCGGTAGCCCGATATCAAAGTGGGATGCTTCGTCCCGCTTTCCTAGCCACATTGCTGGTCATCACAGTGCTTGCCGGTTCGCTTCAGGCAGTTGATCAGCAAGTCGTCCCCGTTGGCACGATGTCACCGTCCCAAACGAATGCATTTGTGCCATCGGCTCCGGCTCCCATGGAGAACCGGTACGATGTCCTTTCCAAGATGATCACTCCCATGGCGGGCGTCCTTCTGGGAGGGACTCAAACCGGTGATCGGGCCCTCACGCTGAAAGCCACGGTGGATCAGGTGGCCGGCCGTCTTCCTCAGGTTATCAAGGGAGCTACTTTCACCGCCAAAATCCAGTATCCCGGCCGGATCCGTGTCGAGGCTCCCGTCATGGGGGAGACATTGACCGTCTGTCGCGACGGAGATCAGGTCTGGGCGGTTCCCGGCGCGAAAATCCAGTTCCTATTGGGACAGTTCAAGCAGAAGCCGCATCTTCAGCCGAAGAACGCGGCGCCACTCCAGTTGCCCTTTACCGCACAGCAGGCGGTGCTGCTTCCAGCGCTCTTCCAGTTGCAACACTCGCAGGAAGTAGCCGACATCGGCGGCTCTTCTTGCCGCATTATCTCGGGTGGCCTGATCCCCGAAGTCGCAAAGGCTGCGAATGCCGAGGATTTTTCCGCCAAACTCTGGATCTGCTCCGAGTATGTTCCCAAGAGAATCGATATCAGGCGAAGTGATTTTGCCATGTCATTCCTCATTGGAGAGCTCACCTATTGCCCGGAATTTCCCGCATCCACCTGGCAGCCGCCTGTCGGAGCTAAAGACATCTACCGCTGCGACGCGGCTCAGCTGCAACAACTTCTCTACGTGCTGATGAATTCCCTTCAGATGGGTTCGCAGGACAAACCCTGGATGAGCGAGCCAGGAGCCGCGACCAATGGCATGCCCCTGCTGCCGTCAGCTGGCCCTCGGTTTACCAGCCCGCTCGTGCCGGCCAACTGATCGATGCCTCTTCTCCAACTCCAGCAGGTTACCCTGCGTTACACGGACCTTCCGCTTCTCGACAAGGTCGACCTGCAGATCGACCCCGGCGAGAGGGTCTGTCTGGTTGGCCGCAACGGCACCGGCAAGACCAGCATCATGCGAGTCATCTCCGGAGAGGAAAAACCTCAGGAGGGAGACATCACAAAACCGAACGGAGTCATCTTGACCCGTCTGCCGCAGGAGGTTCCCGAAGGGATCAGCGGCACGGTGTACGAGGTCATCCATGGAGGCCTTCGGGTCGGCGGTACGGAGGAGGATTGGGAAGCCGACGTGCGTGTCGAGGATCTGATGCAGGAGATGAACCTCCCTGCGGAGAAAGAATTCCAGAGTCTCTCCGGAGGTCTGAAACGACGTGTCCTTCTGGCCCGGGCGCTGGTTGGTCAACCCGATGTCCTCCTTCTCGACGAGCCGACCAATCATCTCGATCTCGAGTCGATTCTCTGGCTCGAGAACTTCCTGCTGAAGGTCAAGCCGACGCTTTTCTTCGTGACCCACGACCGTGCTTTCCTCCGGAAGCTTTCCACGCGCATCGTGGAGCTAGACCGGGGTCGCCTCACCAGCTGGGCCTGCGACTACGACACCTACCTTGAGCGCAAGGCAGCCTTTCTGGATGCGGAGGAGAAGCAGTGGGCCGCCTTTGATAAGAAGCTCGCCCAGGAAGAGGCATGGCTCCGTCAGGGAGTGAAGGCCAGGCGAACCCGCAATGAGGGTCGTGTACGCGCCCTCAAGGCACTGAGGACGGAGCGAGGGAAACGCCGTGAGAGAATGGGAGAAGCCAGGATCGAGATTCAAGAGGCGGGGTCTTCCGGCCAAAAGGTCATCGAGGCCAAAAACATCAGCTTTCATTACGGAGATCACGCCATCGTTCGCGACTTCACTGCGACCCTCTGGAAGGGCGACAAAGTTGGAATCATCGGCCCGAATGGAGCGGGGAAGACAACGCTCCTGAAGATGCTCCTTGGCAAACTCGAGCCCTCGGAGGGATCCGTGAAGCTCGGCACCCAGCTCCAGATCGTTTACCTGGACCAGCTTCGTAATCAGATCGATGGAGAGAAGAGCCTTGGGCAAAATGTGGCGGGTGATGCCGAGACCGTTACCTTCCAGGGGCGCCCCGTCCATATCCATACCTACCTGAAGGACTTCCTGTTCCCATGGGATAGGATTCGGATGCCCGCTAAGATGCTCTCGGGCGGCGAGAGGAACCGCCTGCTTTTGGCGCGTCTCTTCCTCCAACCGGCAAATGTCCTCGTGCTTGATGAGCCCACGAATGACCTTGATGCAGAGACCCTCGAGCTACTGGAAGAACTATTGGTCGGCTACGAGGGGACGCTCCTGCTCGTCTCGCATGACCGCGCTTTCCTCGACAATGTGGTGACAAGCACCTTCGTCTTTGAGGGAGAGGGTCAGATCAAGGAATACACCGGGGGATATGAGGATTGGGTTCGTCAGCGCAAGGAGTTAGCCCGCGTGGCCGCCATGCCCGTGGATCCCACGCCAGCAATCGAATCATCGAAGCCCGGCAAGACGGAGAAAAGTCGCAAGTTCCTCAATCGCGAACAGAAGGAACTGGAAGAGCTTCCTGCCAAAATCGAGGAACTCGAAACCAAGCAGGCGGAACTCTCCGAGCGACTGGCTGATCCTGCCCTCTACCAGAGCAAGGATGGAGAATTCCAGAAAGTGGAGCGGGAACTGAACCAACTCCACCAGACCATCGAAAAGACAATGGCCAGATGGGAGGAGTTGGAGGCCTTGAAAGCCGAGCTATCAGCTTAGCAAGATCTAGATCTTGCGGAGTTGAATGGAATCAAACTTCTCGTCACCCTCGACGATATCACTCATCACGATGAGTTGATCGTCCTTTTTGAGCAGTCCGCGTGAGAGGAGCAGTTCCTCCGCCTTGGTCACCGACTCTTCCGGGGTCTTGCCGAAAGGCATCACGAACGGAATTGTTCCCCAGTTGAGGGTGAGGTGACGCGCGGTCACCTCGGAGGGAGTAATCGCGTAGATGGGTGCATGCTCGGGACGGATGTGACTGGTATTATCGGCCATATGACCGTGTCGGGTGAGCACCGCCAAGTGGGCGTTAGCAAACGAATTGGCAAGAATGACGCCGGAGTATGCCGTCTTCTGACGTGAATCAAGCAGTGCCGTCTGGTCAGCGAAATGAGCGCTTCCGCTACGCTCGATCCGGCGGGCGATACGATCGAGAACATTAACGCATTGGACGGGATACTTCCCGACAGTCGTCTCGCCACTGAGCATGATCGCGTCTGCCTGCTCGAACACGGCGTTCGCCACATCCGTCACCTCGGCACGGGTCGGAACGGGATTCTCGATCATTGACTCCAGCATGTGGGTGGCAACGATGACCTGACGGCCGATCTTGAGGGCCGACTTCAGGATCCGGCGCTGGATGATCGGAAGCTCCTCCATGGGACACTCGATCCCGAGATCACCTCGGGCGATCATCACGGCATCCGTCTCGCGGATGATGTCATCGATGATTTTCACCGCGCTCTGATCCTCGATCTTGGCGATCACGCGTGCCTGGCTTCCATGTTTGGCCAGCACACCGCGAAGCTCGACGATATCGGAAGGCTCGCGGCAAAAGCTGAGTGCCACGAAATCGACACCGACTTCGGCACCTACGGCGATGTCTGCCATATCCTTTTCGGTAAGGGGGGGGAGATTGACCTTCACGCCGGGCAGATTGATGTGGCGACGGGATCCGAGTTCGCCCGGGGTGAGCACCTCGCAGCGGATGCGGTTATTCACCTTGGAAAGAACCTTGAGGTGGATGACGCCGTTGTCGACAAGCACGACATCACCTTCGTTGATATCGTCGATCAGGCCGTCGTAGTTGACGTTCACCGAGTACAGCTCCTCGCTGCGGGCGCCACGCACCGTGAATTCCATGATATCGCCGACCTTGAGGTTGAGTTTCACGGAGAGATCTCCGGTGCGAACGGCGGGCCCCTGAGTATCCAGTAGGATGCCGACTGGCAAATCGAGCTCCGTGGCAATCCCGCGGATAGTCGGAACAATCTTGCGCACCCAATCATGCTGGGCGTGGCTCATGTTGAGACGGAAGATATTGGCTCCGGCGAGAATCATCTCGCGGAGACGCTCGGGAGACTCAGTCGCGGGGCCGAGGGTACAGATGATTTTGGTTTTACGAAGAGCGGTGGTCATAATTGAAGGGTGAAAGTTGTGCCGTGAAAAAATCACGATCACATAAGCCAATCAGAGGATACTTCTCTTGGGAAGCTCCTCTTACGGGGGCAATTCTAAAAATACCTTCGCCCGAGGACTAGAGTCCCGTTTTGGGAATCACGAAGTCAGGTCTCTGAACCGGGGGTAATTCACCGAGCTTTTTCGGACGACGCATCTTCCGCTCAGAAATGAGGCCCTGTTGAAAACAATATTCCGAGATCGTGGCAACGATCTCACGGGCCGTCCGCTTACGATCGATCGAAATCCCTCCGAGCGATGCCCCACCGGCATTGCCAATTGCTCCGGGCCAATAAAAAGCGAAGGCCGGAGTGAAGGCGGCCCAAGCGCCCGGTGCGATGCCTGACCCTCCGGAGGTAAGGAGCGAGAGAAACTGCGCGGGCTCCTTCGCGGAGATCGAGGAAACCTGAACGCGGGTCTCAAACTTGGTCCCCCCGGCCCCGAAGCCAACAATCGTCCTCAAGGCGCGACTCCCTTGATTCACGCGATCGTAGGTTCCTGTCACAAGCCAGAAGTTGCCACGAGGTGGCTTTTTTTCTGCCGGAAGCATTTCGGCGGGAGCCACATACTTGTTCAGTTGAGCAACGATGGCCTGAGCCAGGGAATGCTTCTCTGCGGCAATGAAGGTCGTTAGGTCAGCCCCCTCACGGTCGACACGGAAGCTGTCGAGGGGAGCGTTGAATTCCTGCACATAAATCCTGGCAGGAAGCTTTTTGGGGGCAGTTCCCTTGGGGAAAACATTCCCTACACCGACCGAGGCGCATCCCGCAAGACTCAGCAATGATACGGCGAGAAGAAGACGGAGAGAGCGGGTCACGAGACGGAATAAATACAAGGTCGTTGAATTTGCTCGCGAAACCGATGATGTCCATGAAAAAAGCGGGGTGTCATGACTGCAGTCGAAGTTTCCCACCACCTCCCCGGACCTCTCCTGCTGCTCCCTTTCGTCATTCAGTTACTGGCAATCGCAGCGATGCCTTTCCTGGCTCCCCACTGGTGGGAGCGTCATTACCCGAAGGTTGCCGTGGTATTGGGTGGGTTTACGGGTGGCTACTATCTGTTGGTTTTTCACGATGCCCATCGTGTCGGGGAGGCACTGCATGAGTATGGGAGCTTCGTGATTCTCATGGCCGCCCTCTTCATCGTGGCCGGGGGAATCCATATAGGTATCCGCGGGGAGATGCGTCCCTCTGGAAATCTGCTCTATCTGCTGGGTGGTGCCGTGCTTGCGAATCTCATCGGAACAACGGGGGCCTCCATGCTGCTCATCCGTCCCTGGATCCGCATGAACAAGTATCGTTTCACCGAGTTTCACGCGGTCTTTTTCATTTTTCTGATTTCCAATATCGGCGGCGCTCTCACGCCCATCGGTGATCCGCCGCTTTTTCTCGGTTTTCTCAAAGGCGTCCCCTTTTTCTGGACTACTGTTCACCTCTGGCAGCCATGGCTAATGCTGATCCTGATCCTTGCCGGGATCTTCTATCTCATGGATCGGGAGAATTTCCTCCGGGCCCCACGCTCGGTTCGCTCCGAATTGGTGGAGGAAAATGTGCATGTCGGCACCGCAGCCTGGTCTCTTGAGGGATATGGTAATCTCGTGCCACTGGGTGGGATCATCGGAGGGGTCTTTCTTCCAAGCCCTTGGCGGGAGGGTGTGATGGTTGGCGCGGCGCTGATCTCGTGGCATTTCACCCCTCGCCTGATCCATCAAAAGAATGACTTTTCGTTCGAACCGATCAAGGAAGTGGCATGGATCTTCTTCGGCATCTTCCTCACGATGATTCCCGCACTCGACTATCTGGGCCACCATGCTCCGGCTCTTGCCACCAAGATCGGGATGGGGAGCACGCACTTTTATTATGCCACGGGCATTCTCTCCTCCGTTCTCGACAATGCCCCTACTTACCTGGCCTTCCTCTCTGTGGAGATGGGGCTCCAGGGGGGATCACTGAACCATCCCGAGGACATCATCAGAGTTGCCTGGGAAGACCCGACCCACCTGATGGCAATCTCCCTGGGAGCTGTCTGCTTCGGAGCCATGACCTATATCGGCAACGGGCCAAACTTCATGGTCAAGAGCATCGTGACGAGGGCAGGTGTAAAGTGCCCCGACTTCTTCGGATACATTCTCCGCTATGCCCTGCCAATCCTGCTTCCGGTGCTTGCACTGGTCGGTTGGATCTTTCTCCGATAGGATACTGTTCATGTTCACCGGACTCGTAGAAGCCATTGGGATCGTCCGCTCTCTGGAGCAGCGTGGTGATGCGGCGCGTCTGACCCTGGAGACTCGATTGGCTCCGGAGCTGCATCTTGGCGAAAGTCTCGCTGTGAACGGATGCTGCCTGACTGTCACAGGGAAGAATGATGTCGTAGCGTTCGACCTCCTTGTCGAAACACTCAAGCGCACCAACCTAGGCACTCTACAACCCGGATCGCGGGTGAACTTGGAGCGCGCACTACGGGCCGATGGACGCTTGGGGGGACACTTTGTCCAGGGACATATTGATACGACGGCCAAAGTCGTTAGCTCCGAATCCAAGGGAGCCGATCTCAATCTGCTGATCGAGATTCCCCCATCAGGCGCCGGCTATTTCATCGAAAAAGGCTCGATCGCCGTTAATGGAGTCTCACTCACCGTCTCTTCGCTGGATGAAAATCACTTCGGGCTCTGGATCATCCCCCACACGCTTCAGGAAACAAACCTCGGCGATCTCAAGGCTGGTGATCGTGTGTATCTTGAGTACGACATGCTCGCGAAATACGTGGCACGTCACTTGATCCTTTCAAAAAGTTAAGAAGAATTAAGGCGTCGAGGCGGCCGATGGATGGGGATTTTCAGGAGGGATTACTCGGGGAGCTGCTTCAATGAAAACATCCATCTGTTGACCTGCTCGAATCCTGTGTTCACCAACGGGTAGGCTGTAGATCACCTGCATGACGCGCGTATCGACGCGTTCCGTTGGTTCTCCCGTGAGGGAGATCTTCGGAATAACATAGGGCTCGAACTGGACAAATTTCAGGGGGACGCTGATCTCCTTGTTGCCTCGGAGGAAGCCCAGCGCCTCAGCATTGTCGCGGACTCGATAAGCCTCATTCTCGTCGATATCCGTCCTCACGTAGAGCGGCTCCGTATTGCCGAAAAGGATCAGAGGGCTGGCGGCCACCCCCGCTGAGGCATATTCCCCGGGGTGGATCTTGAGCTGCATCACCTGCCCGTCCACGGGTGCCCGCACAGTCATGATCTCGAGGTTCGTCGCGGTCTGATCCGCCGTGGCTTGGGTTTGCTGCACCTGGGCTTCATCAATCAGAACCTGATATTGTGAAATGTCGGCGTCGACTTTGGCAGTGACGTTTTTTTTGACCAATCCCTGATTGATTGTGTTGGTGTATTTCGCCTCTTCCAACTGGGCACGGGCTACCTTGACGGCTGCCAATTGCTGAGCGAGGAGGGCGCGGGTAGCCCTGTCATCGATCGTGAAGAGGGGATCCCCTTTTTTGACCTGACTTCCTTTGGAAACATAGATCTTTGAAATAATGCCCGCGATTTCCGTGCTGATGGCGATATTTTCGGTGTTCGCCTCGACAAGTCCCGCGCCAGCCACAAAGGCCTTGTAGGGCGAAGCCGGAGCGTCCGAAACCATCGGTGGCGGGATCATTTTTTTTGAGCTCTTGATGGCGGCCATGATGCCAAGCCCAATGCCAAGAAGGGCAAGAACCGGTAGGATATATTTTCGGATCATAACTGTCTCCTTAAGGATTCTCCTTGGCGGAAGCTTTTAAATCCAGTGGCGAATCAACAATCCGGCTGATGGATCCATCTTCCATTTCAGCCATGCGGTCAGCGAATTGGTAAATGCGTGCGTCATGGGTCACCACGACCAGTGCCCGGCTTTCCCCTCTGCCAAGGCGACTTAGCAGCTCCATCACCTTGTGTCCCGTTTCACTATCCAGAGCACTGGTCGGTTCGTCGCAGACGATCAGGCGCGGCTCGTGAACCAGTGCCCGCGCAATGGCCACGCGTTGTTGCTGACCACCCGAGAGGTCAGTTGGCAGGGAACGCATCATCCGGTCGTCGAAACCGACCTGCGCCAGCATCTCCCTTCCCCTGGCGATCGCGGGCTTCGGCTTCATGCCGTTGATGATCAGTGGCGTGGCTACATTCTCAGCCGTGGTGAGGGAGGGAATAAGGTTGAAGGCTTGAAAAACAAATCCGATGTTCTTTCCGCGGAAGGTAGTCGTCTCGTTCTCACTCATGCGATTGTAGTCCTGCCCCAGGATCGTGCACCCTCCGCCATCCCTCTTCAGAACTCCTGCAATCACCGAGATCAGCGTTGTCTTCCCGCAACCGGAAGGCCCCACCAGCATCAGCAGTTCGCCGCTCCGAACTTCCAGATCGGCTCCCCGTAGCGCCTTCACGGCTGCATTTCCCGTTCCGAAGGTCTTGGTGACGCCCTTGCAGCAAACAGCGAGCTGTTGCGAAAATGGAGAGGTTGGCGAGGGTGTCGGATCTGTGAAATCTGTGGAAAGATTGTTCATTGGATACCTTTTTAACTCCGGAAGACCACGGCGGGTTCCAGCTTCATCACCTTGCGTATACTCAAGGCAGCTGAACTGAGGCAGATCACCAGCACGGCCACGGCGCTGATGACCAGCAGGTGCCAGGGCAAGCGGAAGGCCAATTGCGTACGCCCCGTGAGGAGCATACCCCAGGCCGAAGCCGCACCGACACCAAGTCCGTAACCGATCGCACCCACCACAAGGGCCTGCAGAAGAATCATCCTGAGAAGCACCCCGTTGTTCGCCCCCATCGCCTTAAGGGTTCCGAAGTAACGGAGGTTATCGAGCGTGAAGTTATAGAAGGTCTGTCCGGAAATGGCCACGCCCACAAGGAATCCAAGAAGAACCGCCGTGAGGAAATTAATCGGGATGCCCGTGTATTTCAGATAGTAGAGGAATGTCACGATCTTGAAGTCATTCCGCGTGTAGGCCCTTAGTCCGGTGGCACGCTCGATCCTCCGGCATAGCGTGTGCAGATCAGTGCCCGGCTTTGCCTTCACGCAGACAAAGGAAAGGAGAAGCCTCTGGCCCGGGGCGAAGAGGGTCGCAGCGGAATAGGTCATATAGATGACCGGGATATTCTGGAAAGTCTGTGTGACATCCCCGATGCCGACGACGACGGCTTGGTTGTCATTGATCTCCATCTGGTCGCCGACCTTAAGGGGGACGGATGTGCCATCGGGTTGCAGATGTGCCAGCTTTCCCTCGGCACCGGTCCGATCGACGATGACCGCCCCGCTCCTTCTGAGATCGGAGAGACTGCCCACCAACATTCGGGGCGGACCACCCATGAGCGTCTCGTCATCGAGACCAACGATGGTGCAGGTCTGGTAGGTGCCGTCCCTCAATCGGACGGACAATGATCCCTTGTAGAGCGGCACGGCCCATTGCACCCCCTCAACGCTGCGGACACGCAGGACCTGGGTGTCCTGAATGGGCTTGATGTCGTCTATGTATTTAGCTTGGGGGTCAACAACCCAGATCTCGGGAAGACCGACATCTTGAAGGAAGCTGAAGGTTCTTGTCATGATGCCGGCAAAAATCGCCGACTGCTGCGTGATCAGGAGGGAAGCAAAGGTCAGTCCGACAATGATCCCTATATATTTGGCCCGGTCGCCAAAGAGCATTTTCAGCGCGATGAAGTTCATCTGTTGATGGAGCACCTCTCCCTACGATTAGTTTAATTCTTTCTAATGGTGGAAGCAATGCCCCTTCAGCAATCGGATCCGAAGCTCTAAGCCAGCTTCCTTTTTTTATCTCCCCTCATTGGCATTGGTTGCGGATGCCACAAATAACTCTGCTGCTTAGTGTAACGATTTGAGGAAATTCTCCGCTTCGGCAACGATTTTGAGGCGCTCTTTGGCATCACGCTTTTGCCATGAGCGGACAGGCATGGCAGTCCTCGGGTTTCTGATCAGGAGATCCTGATGCGTCTCGAAGAAGTTCCAATAGAGTAAGTTCAGCGGGCAGGCTCCCTTGCCACTCTTGATGCTCGGACTGAAAGAACACGAGCTGCAATAGTTGCTCATTTTGCTGATGTAGGCGCCGCTGGCTGCATACGGCTTGGTTGCCATGTATCCACCATCGGCATGCAGGGCCATTCCAAGGACATTCGCAGCCATCACCCAATCATGGGCATCGATATACATCTCATTGAACCATCGGAGTGCCTCCTGAGGATTAACCCCTGCCATCAGTAAAAAGTTCCCGAGAATCATGAGCCGCTGGATGTGGTGATTGAACCCTCGATCGAGCGTTTCCCTCAGAGCCGTGGACAAGCAGTTCATCGAGGTCTCGCCAGAGTAGAAAAACTCGGGCAATGGTCGTGTTGCGTTCAGGCCGTTGCCCGAGGCGTACTCGGGCATTTTCAGCCAGTAGACGCCGTTCACAAACTCACGCCAGCCGATCACTTGCCTGATAAATCCCTCCACGGCATGGAGAGGGGATTTCCCTTTCTTGAAGGAGTTTTCAGCCGCAAGCGCACACTCCATGGGGTCGAGCAGGCCGATGTTGAGCATGGGAGAGAGGATAGAATGAAAGAGATCGCCATCTTCCAACACCATCAAGTCCTGCCAGGTTCCGAATTCCGGCAAGCGTGAGTCGATGAACTCGTGTAGAGATTCGAGAGCATCCTTTCTTCTGACTGGCAATGCAAAGTCCGCAGCATTTCCCGGTGCATCAGGATAGATCACCTCCAACTCACGAGCGACTTCCCGGGTGATTTCATCCTGTTGGAGTCGAAGCGGCTTTTTCGGTCGGGGCATGCCCGCTTTCTTCCAGTCGGCGAACGTTGCTCGGTTCTCTTGATCGTAGTTCCACTGTCCGCCGAGTGGCTTGGAGGCATCCTCAGCCTCCATGAGGAGTCCTGTCCGGCGACGCATCTCTCGGTAAAAGGTCTCCATGAGAAGACGCTTCTTGCCACCTGCCAGCTCCAGAAAGTCTTCCCTAGAGCACAAAAACTGAGCAGTTGGGATAATTGTCAGCGGGACAGGGAGCTTGGCTTCCAGCATCTTGAGCGCCAACTGCTCGTCATAATTATTCGGCTGGGTAACAAGCAGGGATGAGGGCTTGTGATGTCTACAATGCACTTCCAAAACGGATCGCATGTCAGCCGCATTCTCCAACCGATGGTACTCCACGTCCCACCCGTCTGCTTCCCGTTCCGCTGCGTAGTGCCGCATGGCCGAGAGCAAAAGCATCAGACGATGCCGATGGTAGGGTAGCTTGCCAAACGTCTGCCTCGACTCAACAAAGAGGAGTCGATCCCTTCCCTTTTTCGCCGACAGAAGAGCTGCATGACGCTCCGAAAGCTGATCCGGCAGGATCAGGATAGTATGTTTTTCAGAAGAAATGGGCACTGTAGAGCGGGAGGAGCTTATGCCGACCTGTGAGGGATTCGAGACGTAAATGTGGGACGCTCTGGAGGATTTTGCGACTTTTGAAATCTGAACCCAAAAAGTTCTATGCCCGAGGCCAAATTGACGCCCCTGTTAAAGTTAGTTCATGGGTAAGAAACTAATGGCAGCAGAGGAATATCTTTCAGAAACTCTGAGGCCAAGCCTTCAGACTATTGAGTCACATCCGGTTTTTGGATCTGTTCAATCGGAGGCTCAGCTTCGCCTCTTCATGGAAAATCATGTTTTCCCGGTCTGGGACTTCATGTCGTTGCTCAAGTTTCTGCAGGCCACTTTGGCTCCCGCCACCTGGCCTTGGATGCCTCGACCACATCCGGATCTGGTCCGTTTGATTAACGATATCGTGGTCGCTGAGGAAAGCGACAGACTCCCGAAATCCCACCGTGGAGATTCTTTGCACGCCAGCCACTTCGACCTTTATCTGATGGCCATGCACGAGGTTGGCGCTAACACGCTGCCAATTACGGATTTCCTTAGCATCGTGGAGACCCGAGGCCTTGATGCGGCTCTGGAAGCACCAATGGTCTCGGATGCATCGCGGGCTTTCATGAAGGATACGTTCGCGATCCTTCGCGAAGGTAAACCTCATAAAGTAGCAGCCGCTTTCTCCTTCGGCCGGGAGAATGTCATTCCCGGAATGTTCAACTCACTGCTTGAACAGCTCGGCATCGGTGAAGATCAGGCCCCCATCTTTCACTACTATCTGAAGCGACATGCCGAACTTGACGGCGACGAGCATGGACCTGCGGCGCTTCGACTCGTTGCCACCCTCTGTGATCATGATCCAGAGAAGCTGGATGAGGCAGTCAATGCCGCCAAAGCCGCCCTTGCAAGCCGAGGACGTCTCTGGGACGGCCTCCTTGAGAGTCTGCTTTCGGATCGCTAGAGATGAGGATCAACGGGAAGGCGATGAAAAAGACTGACTTGCCGGAGAAGATCTGTCCGCAGTGTGGCCGTCCCTTTGCCTGGCGCAAGAAATGGGAGCGGGACTGGGAGCATGTGATTCATTGCAGTCAGGCCTGCAAAAGATCAGCCAAACTGAGCGGAGGAGAACGATGAGCGATACCCTTTCAGACCGCGAACAGGTCACCCTCGTATGGCTCAAGCGCGATCTGCGGGTTCGAGATCATGCCCCTCTCTCAACTGCCTCCAAGCGATGTGAGGCTGGAGGCAAGGCCCTGGCTTTCTATGTGCTGGAGAAGGATTACTGGGCAAGTGACAAAGCCAGCACTGAGCAACACAGATTCGTTTTGGAAAGCCTCAGGGATTTGAAGCTCCAGCTTGAGAACATCGGCTGCCGGCTCCATCTCTTCGAGGCGCCCTCCGTCGTACCCGTGCTGGCCGCCCTGATAGAGAGCTATCAGGTCGATATGATCCTCTGTCATCAGGAAACAGGGAATCTCTGGACCTTCGAGAGAGACAAAGCGGTTCTGGCACTGGCCAAATCTCGGGAGATTCCCGTCAGGGAGTTTCACCAGAACGGGGTGATCCGTGGAAAAGGGATGCCAAAATTAGAGGGGGGTGCATGGCTCAACTGGATCGGCGCTGATGATCCGGGAACTCCAGGCTTCTGGAGAGATCCCATGCGCCTTCCAGATCTTCCTTCCTTCAGCTTGGAGGATGTTATTTCAACGGTTGATCATTCATCCGGACGACAGACTGGTGGAGAGATCAAGGCCCTGGACTTATTGGAGAGTTTTCTTTCGGGACGATGCCTCGAAGGTGAAGGTTATAGGAAGGAGATGGGCAGCCCTTTGAAATCATCGGAGATCTGCTCGCGCATCTCTCCCCACCTGACATGGGGAAGTCTCTCCTCAAGGCTTGCCTTCCGAGAGTCGCGGAAGGCTCTTGCTCACGGAGTCCCACGCGGCACAGGCAGGGAGATCCAAAGCTTCATCACGCGGCTTCGCTGGAGGGATCACTTTCTTCAGAAATTCGAGCGTCTCCATTGGATGGAGTGGCGGTGCATCAACCCGGCTACCGAAACACTGCATGGGTGGGATGAGGATTCCTACACGCGGTGGTCGGAGGGGATGACAGGCTATCCCTTCGTCGACGCCTGCATGCGGTCTCTCAATGCCACGAAATGGATCAACTTCCGCGCTCGCGCCATGCTTGTCTCGTTTGCATCCTATGCGCTGAATCTTGATTGGCGGCGCTTTGCACCACATCTCGCCCGCACCTTCCTGGACTACGAGCCAGGAATCCATTACAGCCAGATCCAGATGCAGGCAGGGACAACTCTGGGGTCTCCCCCACGCATCTACAATCCGATCAAGCAGTCTCTGGAGAAGGATCCCCAGGGAGAGTTCATCCGCCGCTGGATTCCAGAACTCCGGGATCTCTCGATTACGGCGCTACATGTTCCTGCGCTCGCTCCCAGAAACGGATATCCGGCCGCCATCATTGATCCGGCGAACCTCTGGAGCATCATGCGCGCGAACGGTCCAAAATCAGCACGACCACGGCCAGCGGTCACAAAGCGGAAATCTGCCGCAAAAAACGCGATCCCTCTTCCGAAGAACGATCGACGAGGCCCAACCGGAACTCTTCCTTCCCGATTGCTGATCATCTCAAGCGGGATAGCCTCTTGATCAGATGAATTCCGTTTCACCCTGGATCCAAGCTTATCACGGTTCGCTTGCCGCCGATGCCTTGGCGATGCCTGTCCACTGGTACTACGACACGGCAGCGCTCCGTCGGGACTACGGGATGGTGGATCGCTTCATGGAGCCGAAGAGCCCCCATTCCGGAAGCATTCTCTGGCGTTCCGAATACCATGCGCTCAACGAGAAAGGGGATATCCTTCGCGATCAGGCTCAATACTGGGGGAAACGTGGGATCCATTATCACCAGTTCCTCAAGGCGGGAGAGAACACCCTCAATTACCGGCTTGCCCGGGAGCTTTTTGCCTTCGTGAAGGAAAGGGGCGGTTACGACCCCGATGCCTGGCTGGAGCGCTATATTACCCGGATGCTCGAGCCGGGATGGCACCGCGACACCTATGTGGAGGAGTATCACCGAGCCTTCTTCACCCGCTACAGTCAGGGTAAAAAACCAAGAAAGTGCGGGATCAGCGACGAGCATATCGGGGGCCTTGCCACCGTGCCCGCTCTCTGTGCGGCGCTCTGCTCCTTAGAGCCGGAGACTGGGCTCTCGGAATTGAGGATGATTGTGAAAGAGCATGTCGGTCTGACCCATGCCCATGCGAATGTCCTCCGTGCCGCCGACACGTTGGTCCGTCTTCTCTGGAGAGTGACTGAAGGGAGGGAGGTCCATGAGGCGATCCGCTTGGAAGCAGGCGATTGGATCTCGGGAAAGAAATCCGACTCTTGGCTCCATCAACCTGACGAGCATGTCATCGGCTCCCGTTTCAGTCCCGCCTGCTACATTGCCGATGCCATGCCCGCATCGCTCTACCTCGTCTGGAAGTACCATCGTGACTTCTCTGCTGGAATCATCGCAAACGCCATGGTCGGAGGCGACAGCTGCCACCGCGGCGCCGTGGTCGGGAGTATTCTGGGCGCGGCTTGCGGGGTGCCGGAGCGGTTTCTGGTCACGGTATAATTCGTAACTGTTGATTCAATGAATCCAACGCGTGTCGAAGGGCTGCAGAGGCTAGAGCGGTTTTTACCCCATGCGGGCACGAGCTATGCACAGGGTCGCAATTTTGTTCCCGGTGTCGTTTCAGGTCTTTCACCTTTCCTACGTCACCGATTGATCACGGAAGCTGAAGTCGTTGCTGCGGTTCTTCGAGAGCATTCTGAGAAAGAAGCTGAGAAGTTTATTCAGGAAATCTGCTGGCGTACCTATTGGAAGGGATGGCTGGAGCTGAGGCCCCAGGTCTGGTCCGAGTATCTGGACGAGCTTCAGATCCTTCGCAATCGGATGGGAAATGACTCAGGTTTGGACTCTGATTTAAATGATCGAGTCCAATCAGCCGAAAGTGGTGTGACAGGGATCGATTGCATGGATGCTTGGGTGAACGAACTCCGTCAGACGGGATACCTTCACAACCATGTCCGGATGTGGTTTGCCAGTATCTGGGTTCATACACTGCGGCTGCCATGGGAACTGGGTGCGGACTTTTTCATGCGCCATCTTTTGGACGGGGACCCAGCCTCCAACACCCTCTCATGGCGCTGGGTCTGCGGGTTACAGACTCAGGGAAAGGTCTATCTGGCGACCACCGAGAATATCGAGCGCTTTACTGAGGGGCGTTATGCCCCGCATGGACTTCTGGCTAAGGAAGCGCCTCCAATAAAGGAGGCTTTTACCATTTACCCACCGCTCCCATTGGCTCGTCCGGATCACCATCTTGCAGGCGAAAAAACAGTTCTCCTCATCACTGGGGAGGATCTTTTCCCAGAGGATTGGGGCATTCCACAACACGATATCTCGGCAATCATTCTTATGTATACGGCGGAGGCTTATCCCGGAATTGGAGCCCTTCCCGTGGCATGGAAGCGCAAGGCACTCGAGGGAACTGCCTCGCGATTGGCCGCCGAATTTCAATGCCCGGTCTTAAATCTCGAGGGTGGAGCAGAATCCCTAGCATCACGATTGCACATTCTTCTGCGTGAGTACGGTGCTCAATCCCTCAGCATGATGACTCCTCCGATGGGTATGACTCGTAGCAATGTCGAGCTGTTGATGATCAAACTGGAAAAGGAGGGCGTGGCCGTGCGAAGACTACGGCGCCCTTGGGATGAGGCATTCTGGCCGCATGCAACCCATGGATTTTTTAAGTTGAAGGAGCGGATACCCTCCGTGCTGAAGCAACTCTTATTAAGTTCGTGAATGATACCTTATCCGGGAAACTGACGTGGTGCCCCATCAATCCAAGCCCTCGGGATTGGGAGGCTTAAGACGGCGCTCCAAAAGCTTCCGGTGTTTCGTCACACGACCACCGACTCGCTTTCTCCACATGGTGAAACTGGAGGGCTTCAGTTCCCGACGCATGATATTGATCACCTCCCGTTCCACGAGGCCGGTGCGTTCCTTAATTTCCTCAAAGCTGGTCCGATCTTCCCAGGCAAGCCGGATTACCAAAGAGATCTGATCGGCATGGATTTTTGCATTCATCGGATTCGATCAGTGGACTCCTGGCCCAGAAAAGTGCGAAAAGTCAGGTTGATCCGAGGCCGCGAGATTTTCTTCGTCTTGGGCATGGTGTGAAGCCAGTGATGCTGGGTCTCCCCTTTCATCACCAGAAGGCTGCCATTTTCAAGAAGCACGGAAACGACCTCCTTCGATTCCCGGTGCTTGAGTTTGAAAATCCGTTCTGCACCAAAGCTCACGGAGGCAATCACGGGATTACGCCCAAGGGTCTTCTCATCATCGCTATGCCATCCCATCCCTTCGGAGCCATCGTGATAGAGATTCAGGAGACACGAATTGAATACATGGGCGCACTGATGCTCGACCCGCTCCTTGATAAGTAAAAGCACTGGACTCCAAGGAGACGCCGTCTTGCTTGTCCCGGAGTAGGAGTAAGAGAAGTTACCATCCCCGTGCCAGGCAACCTTGCGGGAAAGAACCCTTTTTTGACCAAAGAGAATCACCTCGTCATGCTGCCATGGGGTTGTTGTCAGTAAGGCACCGAAAAGCTCATCCGACTCATCACAACCGAAGAGAGAGGGGCTGTACTCGACTACCCCGTCTCGGGGCAGAAGATGGCCCACGCCGTCGTTGAAGAGGGATGTCTGGTTCCCCATCAAGACCAGTTTGGAGGATGATTCCAGAAACGGGGCTTCCCGACATGACAATGAAGCGAAGTTCCGATCACATTTCCAAACCATCGGGTGATGTAAAATAAGAGGCGCGGAATCTGGTTCATGGGAGACGCTCCAGGTTGGAAAGACGATCTTGCAGGGGTGGAATGGGATGAAAAACAGCTGTCTTGGCTGGAGAAAGAGAGATGTCGGTGGCGTTAAGACGTTCGACTTTTGATATCAAATCCCGCACTTCGCCCGGATTTGCCAGTGACGCTAGAAACACGTCGGCGTTGCGCATCCAGATCCTGTTAACCGTAGGCCAGACAAAGAGTGCAAGAAAGCTCCACGAACTCATGATTGCTATTCCCCCCAGTCCAGCCTGCACGAGGTTGCAGCTGGGGAGCAACTTGGCAACTGCAACACCGACCAGCGTCCAGCAGGTAACAATCATAAGAATCAGAATCCAAGTTCCCGAACCCCGGTAACATTCCTCGCGCGCAGCCATGAGTGCTGCCTCTCGAGGGGTTAGGAATTGGGCAACGGTTGTGGAAAGAGAGAGTGTGCCGTTGGGGGTGATATAGCCATTCACGGTTTCACAATCGCCATGATCAAACCAGCGAACAGGCCTGGGCTTGATCCCCAAGGTCTTTAACTCGGAAGAGAGATGGTGCTCAAAATTCCTTTCTGACGATCCCTCAGGAGAAACGTGCCCTGCAGGGATGAGGATAAAAAGAATCGCTATGGCGACCGCTGCAATGACCAAGACGCCGGCCATCGATGGACCGAAATAGCGGGTCGAAAAGGAAAAAAACATCATTCCGGTCCACAGGCCTGATGCAGTCCAAATCCGGCTTCCAAACCAATCAGCCAACCAGCTGGAAGTTGGTTTTTTGATGCGATCAGCAGCACGTTCGACAGCATCACCAGACAGAATATCGAACGGCAAATTAGCAAAGGTGATGGTTGCTGAAATCGCCAGAAAAACTAATGAGATAATGAGCGGATCAACAAGGCTGGCCCCCCACCAGGAGGCACTGATTGCCAGAAACCAAATCAGGGCAAGGTTAGTGCCGATGGAGGTGATGCCTGCCCAGAGGCGGACACGCTGATAGAGACTTGGATCCACAGGGCTAGTTTGTGAAAAAGAAAAGGCCGGGTCAATGACCCGGCCAATCCTTGAATGTTCGCCCTGGAGGGAGCGAGTGTGAGGACTACTTCTTCTCTTCGACGTACCGTGCGATACGGTTGGAGAGAATCAGGAAAGTCGGGGCCCAGAGGCCGACGAAAATCCCGAAGAGTTCGCCATGGGTACGAACCTCAAAGCTCACATCCTTGCCGCCGGCATAATACCAGATGGCGATGGATCCGAGGACCGAGGCGAGACCAAGAACGAAACAGAGGTTACTTAGTTGTTTCATAGATCCCCTTCATGATCGTCATGGAGGAAAGAAGCGAGGAGAATCGACTAAGCAAAAAGATTAGTTTTCAGAGGGGGGATAAAATTCCTTTCCAGAAAGAACACCTCCGTTAGATTCACAATCTAGTTAATCACCTTAACTAAAATCCAAAATAACACATACCATGGCTCTTCCCATTGCCCAGCAAATCGCCGCCCGTTCCTTCCCTCCCTTCAGCTTGGAGCGCCTTCTAAAAACGACTTTCGCTCCCAAGGCAGGCCAGCGCCTCTGCATCCTCATCGATTTGGAGAACCCGGCGGAGATCAAGGATTTCGCGTTCCTCAAGAACCCCGCGCTAACCATCCAGAGGCATGCATTGGAATCCTTTCACAAGCCACTCAATACCGAGATTCTTGCCAAGATGGGGCTCAAAGGTGGTGAAATCTTCGCTTACAAGCTGACCGGCGGCAGCAATTTGGATCTACCCGACGAGGCTTTTGACCCCTCAGGCAAGCAGGTCAGCCTCTCCAAGGATATTTACCCCAACTACGACATCATCCTCTGCATCTCGACCTACTCTGCCACTGCGCCGCTGACGGCTTTTGCCAAGCAGTATGGTTTCCGCGGGGCCACCTTGCACGGGGTGAACGAGATTATCCTCTCCTCCGGTCTGGCCGTTGATTATGACGACGTCAGCGTGGAGGCCGAGAAACTCCGTCTTGGTGTCACAAAAGCCGACTGGGTCGAGATTGATTTCGCCTGCGAGGGCAAGGATCACACGCTCCGCCTGATTCTGAACGGTCAGGAAGCCCAGAAGAGTCATGGCCTCTGCCGGGGAGAAGAGCCCGATGTTGCGAATCTCCCTGCCGGCGAAGTCTATTTCGTCCCAGAAGGTGCGGAAGGATCCTTCCCCCACAAGTACGAGGATGGAACGCTCGGTCTGATGACCGTCACCGGCGGACGCATTGTGAAGGCCGAACTCATCAAGGGAAACGCCGCGACCGTGGAAGCACACAATGCAAAGCTCGCTTCCGATCCCGTCACCGGAGAGCTTGGCGAACTCGGACTCGGCACACAACTTCTTCCGGTCAGCGGACGCGATATTCAGGATGAGAAGGTGCGGGGGACCATCCATGTGGCCACCGGGCGAAGTGATCATCTCGGAGGGCATCTCGTCCCCTCCATGTTCACCGAGAAGAGTCACGCCACGCACGATGACATCCTCTTCGCTCCGCACAAGACTCCCGAAATCGTTGTAAAGCAGGTCCGGATGCAGCGTGGTGAGCAAAACGAGGTTCTGATCGAGAATTACGAGCCCTCCGAATACACGAACAGTCTTGTTGCCTAGCGCTACTTGACTGGGCTGTAGGCTCATGTCATGGGTAATGAATCCCCATTACCCATGAGCCCTCTTCTATGGTACAGAAGCCTAATATGGGGATCCTACCGACGATTTCTTCTGGGGGTTGTAGTCGTGTTATTAGCCGGCACAATGCCTTCCCACGCCGTGCAAATTGTCAGCAGCGGCACCTATTCCTATAACACCAACGATAATATCGGTTTATCAGTCCCGGGTTGGTCAAGCGGATGGGGTTCTGGTGGGGATGGCTGGAATTATGTGGGTGAAGTAAACGATGCCAGTGGAGTTTATTTAGGGAATGACTGGGTTCTTACGGCCGCACATGTGAACAACCCCATAAGTTTTACGCTCAATGGGAATGTTTATAACGCGACCGGTATTTCCTATACCGACTTCACGAATAGCCTGACTGGGGTCACCAATTCGGACTTACATCTCTTTCAGATATCCAATACCTCCACCACGGGAACGAATATTAGCCTATCAAATCTCACCCTGTCCTCGTCAGTACCATCCTATAACCAGACCGTTGTCATGATTGGCTACGGTGGCCCAAGCGGTCAGGGAAATGAATCTTGGGGAGCAAACACTGTGGCACTCACCACACAAACCATCTCCGTAAATGGATACCAAAGCCTTGATTTCACGACATTGAACTCCGGAACAAGTTATGCATCCGTGGTCAATGGAGATTCAGGAGGCGGAGACTTCATAAAAGTTGGAATGACTTGGCAATTGGCCGGAATCAACGAGGCAATCATTTCTTATACTCAAACGAACCCGCTCACCGGCACGAATTATACCGGGTCGGCCTTTGTGCAGCTGGGAGAGTACAGCACACAGATTTCTGCAATTGTTAATACCGTCCCCGAACCTAGCTCTGCGGCTTTGCTTGCACTGAGCTCTCTTGCCTCTACTTACCTGATTATCAGACGACCGAGGGTCAGCTGATTACCAAGTCATCGCCTTAATACGTGCGGCAGCCTCAAGCACCTTTTCGCGGCTGTTGAAGGCGGAGATCCGGAAGTATCCCTCGCCGGCGCGGCCGAAGCCGCTACCCGGTGTGACGACGATGTTGGCCTCGTTCAGCATCCGGTCAAAGATCTCCCAGCTTGATTGTCCAACCGGACCGTGAACCCAGATGTAAGGGGCGTTCTCTCCTCCATAGACTTTCAATCCGCAGGATGAGACGGCCTCTCGGAGAATCTTGGCATTCCCCATGTAGTGCTCCACGAGCGCGGCTACTTCTGCGCGACCCTTTTCACTGTAGAGCGCGGCGGCACCACGCTGCGTCACATAACTCACCCCGTTGAACTTCGTAGTGAAGCGGCGGTGCCAGAGCGGGTGAAGCGGACGGCTTTCACCGTCCGTCGTGACTGCAGTCAGGGTTTTCGGTACGACCGTGAAGGCGCATCGCGTGCCGGTGAATCCACCGTTCTTGGAAAAGCTGCGGAACTCGATCGCGCACTCACGTGCGCCGGGGATCTCATAGATCGAGCGCGGAATGGAAGCATCCTTGATGAAGGCTTCGTACGCCGCATCGAAGAGAAGGATCGAACCATGTTTTCTTGCATAGGCCACCCAGGCCTCGAGTTGGGAACGGGAGGCGACCGCGCCGGTCGGATTGTTTGGAAAGCAGAGATAAATGACATCGACCTTCTCGGCAGGGATCTCCGGCACGAACCCGTTCTCCGCGGTGCACTCCAAATAGGTGATCCCTTCGTATGAGCCATCTTCACGGCCGTCACCCGTGTGTCCGGCCATTACATTCGTATCCACGTAGACGGGATAGACAGGATCCATGACGGCGATGCAATTGTCGTGTCCCAGAATGTCGAGAATTGCTCCGCCGTCACATTTGGAGCCATCCGACACAAAGATCTCGTCGTCGGCCACTTCCAACCCCCGGTCGCGGTAGTCATGCTTGGCAATAGCGCCGCGCAGGAATTCATAACCCTGCTCTGGGCCGTAGCCGTGGAATCCCTCACGAGTCCCCATCTCGTCAACCGCGGCATGCATGGCCTCGCGCACGGCGGAAGGGAGCGGCTCCGTCACGTCCCCTATCCCGCATCGAATCATCCTGGAGGCCGCATCCGGATTTGCTTCCGTAAAGGTCTTCACGCGTCGTGCAATTTCCGGAAAGAGATAACCGGCCTTGAGCTTGAGGTAGTTGGAATTGAGCGTCGCCATAAGCACTCTAGAGAAACAAAAAACCCCGTGCCGTTGCCAGCACGGGGTTGGATTTTTTTGCGAAAGGATCAGCGATCAACGCGGGCACCACCACCGCCTGCCAATTTCATGACCTCACTCAGCGATGCCATCGAGGTGTCGCCGGGAGTCGTCATCGCCAGTGCGCCATGAGCGGCGCCGAGATTCACAGCAACCTGCGGGTCATCCGTGGTGAGGAAGCCGTAGATCAGTCCGGAAGCAAAGCTGTCCCCACCCCCAACACGGTCCATGATTTCCAGATTGGGATAGTGGGTCGACTCGTAAAACTTGCCGCCTGCCCAGCAAATTGCTCCCCAGTCATTGATAGTGGCTGTTTTGACACCCCGCATCGTGGTGGCCACAACCTTGAAGTTCGGATACGCCTTCACGGCCTCACCGATCATCGCCTTGAAACTATCCATCTCAAGGTTGGTAAGGTTGTGATCGGCTCCTTTCACCTCGAGCCCGAGACAGGCGGTGAAGTCCTCCTCATTGCCAATCATCACGTCGACGTTTCTGGCGATGTGCTTGTTGACAGCCTGTGCTTTCTCCTTACCGCCGATTGCTTTCCAGAGTGAGGGACGGTAGTTCAGGTCGTAGGAAACGATAACGCCGTGGCGATGTGCCGCCTCGGTGGCGGCAATGACCGTTTCGGCAGTGCTCTCGCTCAACGCAGCAAAGATTCCGCCGGTGTGGAACCAACGTGCGCCTAGAGTTCCGAAAATGTGGTCCCAGTCGAAGTCGCCCGGCTTGATCTGCGAGGCGGCCGTGATGCCACGGTCGGAGACACCCACGGCTCCCCGCACTCCGAATCCCCGCTCTGTGAAGTTTAGTCCGTTACGAACCGTGCGACCGATGCCGTCGTAGGGCACCCACTTGACGAACCTGTCATCAACTCCACCCTGCAGGATGAGATCTTCAATCAGTCTGCCGATTTCATTGTCTGCAAAGGCACTGAGGAGCGCTGTGTTTAGACCAAAGCAACGGCGGAGACCGCGCGCCACGTTATACTCACCACCTCCCTCGGAAGCCTTGAGTGAGCGTGCTGTCTTGATGCGACCCTCCCCCGGGCAGAGTCTTAGCATCACCTCCCCAAGGGATATTTCGTCGTAACGGCACTTATCGGCTGGACGGAGCGTCAGGATGGACATGGCGTGAGGGATGAATCTAGGAATCAGAATTTAGCCCAGCTTGGGAACGTCGAGCCAGCGGCGCTCTTCCCAGGATTTGAGGCCCAGCTCCGCAAGTTGAACACCTTTGGCGCCCTGCAGGAGGTTCCACGGGAACGGATCGTTCTTCACGACATGCTTGAGGAAGAGCTCCCATTGCACCTTGAAGGCGTTGTCGTAGGTGTCGTTGGAGGGGACACGGGTCCAGCCATCCTTGTAATCAATCGGGCTGTCGATGTCGGGATTCCAGACGCAGCGCGGTGTGGCGGCATGCGCCTGTGCTTTGCAATCACGGAGTCCTGCAACGGCGCTTCCCTTGGTTCCATCAACCTGGAGGGTCAGCAGATCCTCACGGTTGACGCGGAGTTGAAGTGACAGATGACGCCATTCTCCAGCTCGAAGGTGGCGTAGGCGGAATCATCAGCGGTGCACTTGTAGGTTTTACCCTTCTCGTCCCAACGGGTGGGGATGTGTGTGGCGCCCAGGCAGGTGAGAGACTTGATTTCGCCGAAGAGATTCTGAATGACGTACTGCCAGTGGCAGAGCATGTCGACGATGATGCCGCCGTCGTCCTCCTTGCGGTAGTTCCAGGAAGGACGCTGGAGCTTCTCATGCTCGCCGGTGAAGACCCAGTATCCGAACTCTCCGCGGACCGAGAGGATCTCCCCGAAGAAGCCGGTGTCGATTAGGTACTTCAGCTTCAGAAGACCAGGGAGCCAGAGCTTATCCTGAACGACACCGTTCTTAAGGCCGGCGGCGGTGACTTCCTGATAAAGCGCTAGAGCTTCGGCCGAAGTCGTTGCCGTCGGCTTCTCGCAGTAGATGTGCTTGCCTGCCTTGATCGCCTTGCGGACTCCAGATGGACGCTGTCCGGTGAGGGTCGAGTCGAAATAAATCAGGTTCTCCGGATCCTTCAGTACTGCGTCGAGATCGGTGGAAATGCGATCCTCGGGAAGACCGGCCCGCTTGGCCAGTTCGACAAGCTTGGAAGCGCTACGACCCACAAGAATGGGGTTAGGGATAATGACCTCGTCGTCGCCGATGCGGATTCCACCTTGGTCGATGATCGCCTTGATGGAGCGGAGGAGGTGTTGGTTGGTGCCCATGCGTCCGGTGACGCCGTTCATGATGATGCCGATGCGGTGTACTTTCATAATTTTGGTTTTTTGGTTGTGAGATTTAAGGAGGTGTTGGTTATTCGGGCTTCTTGGTGCACTGGGGTTGTGCACCAGCGGGAAGGGGAGGAGTGGCTCCGACGCCCGCAGGCGGTAGGGTACCCTCCAACTCCTGCTTCCAGTGAGCGACATCACCGGCCGGTCCATAAACATAGATCATGCGCATCGGGGTGGAGCCGGTATTGGTGAGCTGATGGAAGACACCGGAAGGGATGTAGGCTGCCTGGCCCGCCTTGACCGCGACTCTCTCTTCACCGAGACACATCTCACCCTCGCCCTCGACGATGAAGTAGACTTCCTCCTGTTCCTGGTTGTGCCACGGGACTTGTCCGCCATTTGGCTCCAGGGTTACGTTCCCCATGGCAAAGTTGGTTGCCTGGATCGGCGAAACGCCCCCGACGATGTTCTGGGTGCGGCGGCGGGCCGGATAAGTGCGTCCGGCTGTTTGGGCGAGGTCTGCGATGATCATTGGGTAGGCTGTGAGGGGTTAGGCTGAAGACTGCTAGGTCAAATCTTGCCAAAGAACGTGAGGTAGGGGGCGCCGGTGGCAAGACGCTGGATCTGGAGAGCCAACTCGCGAAGGTGGTAGTCACCCCACATGGCCGATTCACCACAGGGCACCTTACGTCCGGCAGGGATGTGATCCCATCCGTTGGGACGATGATAAACGGTATGGAGAAGGAGTCCCTCGTGGTTGGGATCGAGGCTGAGGTAAGGCTCTGAGAAGAGGGTTTTGGCAGCAGTGAGGCCGGCGGCCGTGTAGCGGGCACCCTCCTCCTTCTTGCCGTGGAGATCGAGGTAGCGTCCGAGACGAAGCAGTCCCTGTGCGCCGATTGCGGCGGCCGAGCTATCGACTGGCTCGTAATCGTTATAGGGATCGGCCGGCCGGTCATTGTAGGCGCCGAGGTGAACGAGACCGGGAGCGCCCGTGTCCCAATAAGGAATGCCGTCGGTCGGGGTCTCTCGGATGTAGAATTCAGCAACGGCCTTCGAGACCTCGAGGTAGCGGTCGAGCAGGGCCTGCTTGCCACCGAAGGGTGCTAGCTCGGCGTCGGAGAGCTGCTCAAGGTATTCCATCTGCTCGGGATAACCGCAGAGGATCCAGGCAAGTCCGCGGGTCCAGGTTGAGAATGGGGTGTATCCTTGCTGGGTCGAGGGGCAGCGGTAATTGCCGTCATTTGTATTGAAGATCGACTCGTGGACCACGCGACCCGGCAGGTCATAGATGTCACGTCCCTTGCCGTAGTAGACATTGTAGCGTGCGGTTGTTTCGGCGTGCTGGATAATGCGCCCCAGCAGCGAGGCAGCCTTGTCATTTTCCCCCATGAGGCGATGACCCAATGAATGGGCCACGGCAAGCGCACGAAGCGAACGAACGGTATCGGAGAAGAGTGAGTGAGGACCGTTAAAGGAATATATATAGCCGAGTTCAGGGGAGAGCTGAGTCCAGCGGGAGGCCTGGACGGCACCGCTGGCCTTCAGCGCGAGGTCGTAGAATGCGCTTCCCATTCGTTGGCTGGGAGGCGTCCTTCCTGGAGAAGGCGGCGAAGATTTCCATAGGTGCTGACGTTGTTGAACCCATGGTCATGGACGCCGATATGAGTGATATGCGGCGCCATGAGGCGAAGGGTTCCGTCACGACCAATGCGGAGCATTTCCTTATCATCCGTTGCGTCGAACTGGAGTATTGCCGCGCCGTATTGGAATCCCTGCGTCCACTCGGTCCAACCGCGGGAGGTGTATTTGCCTTCAATGGTGAAGACCGGGGTGCCGTCGGCATCCTTCCAGCGCTTCTGAAGGTTGGCGATCTTTGGGGCGGAGGCTTCGAAGACGCGGTCGGCGTAAGCCTTCAGGGATGCTGGCGTGAGGGTTGTGTCGATCGTGATCATGGTTGAGGAAAAGCTGGCTGATAAAGTAGGGGTTACAGACGGCTGATGTGAAATCCTCCATCGAGATAGATCACATCACCAGTGCTGAATGGAAAATCACCGCGGCAGATCGCTTTAACTGCCAGTCCCACGTCGTCGGGATTTCCCCAGCGTCTCTGCGGAACAAGGCCGTCGGCGATCAGGGCATCGTACTTTCCTTTGACTCCGGAGGTCATGTCCGTGGCCATGATGCCGGGACGAAGCTCGAGAACTTGAACCCCCTCTGCGGCAAGGCGGGTTGCCCAGAGCTGGGAGGCCATTCCGAGTCCGGCCTTCGAGATGCAGTAGTCTCCGCGGTTCACCGAAGCGGTCGCGGCGGAAATGGAGGTGACAAAGAGCAGCTTGTAGCCACCAGCAAGTCGGGAGGCTCCGGGATGCTTGATCCAGTAGTTTGCCGCCAATTGGCTCAGAAAGTAGGGGCCCTTGAGATTGACCGAAATCAGTTCGTCGAAGCTAGCCTCGCTAGCTTCAGTGATATCGGCGCGTTCGCGCGGAGCCATGCCCGCGTTGTTCACCAAGGCATCTAGGTGGCCGAGTTCACGGATCACCTTCTCCATCATGGCTGCCCGCTGCTCGGATGAGGCAAGCTGCGCGGAGACGGTAAGAAAACGCTGCGCAGGATCCTGGGCAGCAGCCTTGCAGGCAGCGACCGTCTCCTCTGCGGCGGAGGCGTTGGAGGCGTAGTGGATGGCAAGGTCATAACCCTCGGCGGCCAGTGTGAGGGCAATGCCTCGGCCAAGTCCGCAACTGGCTCCGGTAACAAGAACAACAGGTCTACTCATGAGATAAACATGATTGCAGGAAAGGTTTCCAAGAACATCGGCAGAAAACGCTTTTTATAGCATAATAACGACTTTATTCTTCGTCCTAATCATTCTCCGGATGCCCGTTTCAAAAAAGAGCCCAAGAAAACAGGGAGGCACACCGTTCCGTCCTATCCTACTAAAGCGCCTTCACCTCCGCTGTGGTGACTGGGTCGTGCACGGACTCAGGCTAAACAGGCATCTGCAGCCATTTGATACCGAGAGTCCGCACCGCCATTCCCACGGCCAACTTCTGGTTTATTTGCGGGGCAGGGGCAGGCAGCGCATTGGGGAGACGCTGCACCCGGTAGCTCCCGGAGCCGTCTTTTTCATTCCGTCAGGGGTAGAGCATGCCTTTCTGGAGGAGGCACCAAGGCTTGCGATCTGCCTGGTGGCTGATTTAGGGGGTGCTGGTCCCCAAAGCTTCGGGACTGGAACCGGCTGGCTACCCGCCGAAGAACTTGCGCAGGTTCGAGAACGCCTGAACCAACTTGCCCACGAACGCCCCGAACGTTCAGAGCGTTCCGGTTCACTGGAGCTTGGTGCTGGAGGAACCGCACTGCTCCTGTTGGATTCGTGCCGCAGAGCCTGCGTGAATCATCCGGCATCACCGCGGCAGGGATCCGCTGTCACGAGACGATTACGGCGATCCATGGAGCCGGGCTTATTGCCGCCAGGTCCAGCTGAAATGGCCCGCCGTGTCGGATTACAGAAGGATTATCTGAACCGGCTTGTCAGGCGGTCAACAGGTCTGACGCTTGGCCAATGGCGCGCTCGCGAGATGCTCGTAAGCTGCGAGAGGGAGCTTGCGAAGGGCGGCCCGATAGGAGAAACCGCTTTGGCATTAGGGTTCTCCGACGCCAACTATTTTTCCCGATGGTTTCGCAAACAAACGGGCATGACACCCAGGACGTGGCAGTCCCGCACCTGAAGCGCGTTTGGATCCCTGAGTCAGATCCGCGAAAGTATTTCTTGAACGACCAGATCAAGGGGTTGCTCGATTGAAACCGTCAGCGCATCCGTTGGCTCTTCCAAGGTCGAAAACTGGCTTTCCAGAAGCGTTGCAGGCATGAAGTGATCGGTCCGCGTTTCCAGGCGGCTTCGGATCGCTTCAGGGGAGCCTTTCAGATAGATAAAACCCAAGTTCGGCAGGCCAGCGGAGAGACGGTCGCGGTAGACCTGACGAAGCGCGGAACAGGCAAGAAAGGTGTCCCGGCCATTGGCTGCGCGAGCCGTTAATTCTTCATTCAAGGTATCCAGCCAACCCGCCCTGTCTTCATCCTGAAGGGGAATACCCGCCGCCATTTTTGCTTTGTTAGCCGGTGGATGAAAATCATCAGCATCCAGAAAGTCCCCATCCTTTGCAGCCGCCAGTCGTGAGGCAACGCTGCTTTTGCCGCAACCCGAGACACCCATCACGACGAAGAGACTCATGTGGCTTTCAGGCAGTCACGCCTGCTGCCCACGGCGCCGGGCTCTCCAGTTGAAAAAGCATTTCCCCGGCCTTTGGAACGAGCAGGATTCCCTCATCCTCACGGTTGGCAAACTCCTCGATCCGGATCGATGAGGGATCACGGTAACCCATGTTAATCCGCTCGCAGACGTCCTTGGGAATCCCAGTAGCCAGCGTCACCCTTGCACGGCAATGCTCGACTCCGTTTTCGTAGGTTCCGACCCCGCGGACATGCGTGCTGTGAGCGATGACTCCCCAGGGGTAATCCTTGAACCGGTCCCACTGGCCAAGGAAGTAATCGCGGCAGTGGTACCCGATCTCCTCGATCAGCTTACCATGAACCACGGAGACCTCATGGATGTGAGGCGCGTAGATGATGAGTTCCCCGCCATCGGCAAGCACGGGCTCCAGCTTGTACATGCACTTGCCGCCCACCCAGAGCTCATCATACATGGTCGGGGCGCACGAGAGGATCGTGTGAAAAGGGCGCGGTTTGGTCGTGATGTGCAGCGAACGCGAGAGTTCTGAAGCCTCGTCCCATGCCTGCTCGGGTGTGCCGGCAAAAAGGCCCGCCAGACCACCTTTGTCAGCGACCATGCAGAGGCATCGTTTCGGGATCGACACGAGTGCGGCAGCCCGGTCGACCACCTTGCGAACGGGGGTCCATTTGTGCCCGATGATCATCGGGTTTGTGACGACCGCCCCGAGCCAATGAAAGAAGTTCAGGATTTCCGGCCCCGCAACTCCGGGAAAGAGGTACTTGTTGCCTCCTGAGAAGCCCACAACCTCATGGGGGAAAACCGGGCCTATGATCAGCAACTCATCGTAATCGAAGAGACGGGAATTAATGGTGACCGGGACTTCCATGGAGAAGAGGCCGCCTGAAAGTTCGCTGATCTCATCGGGGCGGAGGACGCCAATCTGGCGGAGCGCCGAGGGATTGTCCCATTCGTGGTTCAGGAATCCGACGTTGGCATACTGTGTCGCCCGCTCCTCGGCGGTGATGTCGAGTCGCTGGCAGATCGCCTCCTCGCTCATCGGGGGGTGCGTTCCAAGGGCGATCATTACGTCCAAGGAGGCGACTTCGTGCGAAAGGTGGCGGTGAACCTCCTTGAAAACCATTCCGAGGGGACAACTCCGTGTCGCGTCGGGAACGATCAGAAGAACCCGCTTGCCACGCATTTCCTCCGCGGGAATGCCCTTGGCGACGATCGTGCCAACCTGTTCTGAGTCGAGGTGACCGCTCATGGGTGGGTCATCAGATCGTCTGGCTCAGGAAGCCACCGTCGACACGCAGATCGATTCCCGTGACAAAACCGCTGGCGGCTTTGCTGGAAAGGAACACTGCTGCTCCGATTAATTCGGAAGAGGTGCCAAAACGACCCATAGGAGTGTGGCCCAAGATGCTGGCTGCACGGGGCGTCGGAGATCCGTCATCGTTGAAAAGAAGCTTCTTGTTCTGCTCGGCCGGGAAGAAGCCGGGAGTGATTGTGTTGACCCTGACTCCCTTCGGAGCCCATTCCCGGGAGAGGAATTGGCTTAGGTTCAGAACGGCTGCCTTGGCCGAAGAGTACGCAACAACACGGGAGAGCGGAAGATGAGCGGAGACGCTGGCGATGTTGATGATGCTGCCGCTACCCTTGTTCGCCATCGCGCTTCCGAAGACCTGGCATGGCAGCAACGCTCCGCCGACAAGGTTCATGTCGAAGCTTTTCGCCCAATCCGCTTCGCTGATTTTCTCGAAAGGATTGTCAGGCGTGACAGTCACCGAGGGATCGTTGCCACCGGCGGCATTGACGAGAATGGTCGGATCCCCGAGGGCTTCGCTGATTTCCCGTCGGGCCTTTTCCAGGCTCTCGCGTGAAGCGGCATCTGCGCTGAAAAAACGGGCGGAGCCCCCAGCGGAGGATATACGGGAAACACATGCCTCGCCACGATCGGCATTCCTGCCAAGCACGGCCACCTTGGCTCCGGCGGCTCCAAGGCCCTCGGCCAATGCACCGCCGAGAACACCCGTTGCCCCGATCACCACCGCGATCTCCCCGGACAGATCGAACAGATTACGGGAACCAGATGAGGAACTCATGATTGATATCCTGCGCGTTTCAGGAAACGGAGGCAACCGCCTTGATCACGCCTGCCTTGGGGTCGCTCCAAGCAGAGAGTTTTTCAGGAATTTCATGCAAGGTGCAGCGGTGAGTGATCCAGGCAAGAGGATCGATCTTGCCCTCTTCCATCGCACGGATGATTTCAGGGAAGTCTTTGGATAAGGCATTGCGGCTGGCGAAGAGGGTCATTTCCCGACGGTGAAAGAGAGGATCATGAAAACTCACCTCTCCCTGTGCCAGGCCGACGTAGACGAGACGCCCCGCGTGGCCCACGTATTCCAACGATGCCCCCATGGAAGCGAGGTTGCCGGTGGCGTCGACCACGGTATCGGCAAGATCCCCGTTTGTGATGGAGACCAGTTGTTCCAGGAAAGGTTTCTCCGGATCCAGCGTGATCACCGCGGGATAAAGCCCCTTACAGGCATCCAGACGGGGCGCAGCCCGATCGATCACGATCACTCGGGCGCCACGCAGAAGGGCGAACTGGATTGCAGCCAACCCGATCGGACCTGCTCCGATCACCACGACGGACTCACCTTTTTCGACGGCCGCGCGGTCGATGGCATGCGCCCCAATGGCCAGGGTCTCCACCAAGGCGAGGGCATCGTAGGAGAGAGTTTTGGAGGCGTGAAGCTTCGCTGCAGGAACAACCAGACGCTCCCTCATCCCTCCATCGACATGGACACCGAGCACCTTCATGCTGCTGCAGCAGTTCGTCCGGCCTTTGCGGCAAGCGTGACAGGAACCGCAGTTCAGGTACGGCTCGATGCTGCATTTGTCGCCGACCGCGACATTCGAGACACCGGAGCCCACGCCAAGAACCTCGACCCCGAGTTCATGGCCGAGAATACGCGGATAGTTGAAAAAGGGTTGGCGGCCATGAAATGCGTGGTAATCGGTTCCGCAGAATCCGATACGATGGACACGGATCAGTGCCTCGCTCTCACCCGGAGCAATTGGCTCGGGAGCGTCGTGATGGGCGAGTGTTCCCGGTTCGTGGAGGATGACGGCGTTCATTGAAGAAACATCTTGGGTTTAGAGGAAGAGGGGTTTGAGGTGGCGCTCCCAGAGATTGGCCGTCACAGCAAGGCCGACAGCCTCCTCATGCAGCTTAAGCAGATCGGTGAATTTCGGGCCTGCTTCGGCGGCGAGCTTGAATGCGACATGAAAAAGCTGGCGGACATGCGGATTAAAGTCGGGGCTAGACTGCTCATGGATGATCGCACGGGAAAGACGCGCTCTGTCCCAAGAGGCCACCTCGGCGGCAGTAGGAAGATGCTCTTTGTCGATATGCAGGACCGTTGCGTAGGGTGCGGTGACCTCTTCGTAACGTGCAAGGGCGTCGGCATAAATGCCGGCGGCCAGGGCCCGTCCCGCCTCACCCGATCCGGCGATCGCGGCGATCTCCTCGAGCCAAGTCGTGCCAGCAGTCTTGAGATGAAGTCCGGCACCATGCTTCCTCACAAGACGGTTGATCACAGGATAAATGCTGAACTTATCGCTGCCGGAGTGGACGCTGAGTTTGAGACCCTCTGGGAGTCCCAGGGCAGGACCGGCATGTTTCAGCACGATGAGATCGTCCTCGAACTCACGGGTGAAGTCGGCAAGATCACCCTCGTAATCAACACCCTTATTGAATTGGCCCGTGAATTTCGGGGCGATCGTGGCGACGGGCACACCCTCGTCCGCCAACATGGCAAGAATGAGATAGAGCTCGGCGGGAGTTTGGGGCGAGGAGGCTTCGTCGGTGGAGACCTCGACGGCGAACGATCCCGCAGGCTTGCGGGCGGCGATATGACGGTAGACCTCCCCAGCCTCCTGCATGGCGGCCAGGAATTTTGCGGCTGCGGCAGCGATCTGCTCACTGCCTCTGAGAATCGGCGAGGAGAGACCCGGATAAGCGATCGGATCGCCGGCATGCTTTTCCACCAATCGCGCGACCGCGGCAGGATCGGGTTGCTTGCCGATCGAGTCAGCCACATCAATCGTGAAAAAGTCGGAAGCCTCCAGGAAACGGTCAACGGTCTTCAGATTGATATGATCCGCATCCACGAAGTAGGGAGCTTTCCAGCCAAGGGAGGCGACCGCCTCATCCGCTTCGGCTCGCAAGGAGGATGGTTCGGTGCCGATCAGGTTGTGTTCGCGGTTGGACTTGTTCCAGACGGGCGATACCTGAACTCCGTGTTCAACCGCTTTTTGGAGGGCGCGGAGTTGGGCTTTTCCCTGGTGACCGAATCGGTCGCCGATGCCTAGGGTGAATGGTGGTAGCTTCATGATGGTTGGGTTTGGTGAGGAGCAGGGGCAGTTTATTCGATTACGGCAACCGGGCGGCAGAAGGCGCCGGAGTGTCCCGGGAAGTTGACGGGAAGGGCCATGAATCGAAAGCGGGGCCCGATAGCAAAGATCTCGACAGGGAACCGCAGGTCTTCAACAACCCAGAGGTCGTTGCCAAGAAGGATCTCGTGGGTGCGTGTGTTGTCGGGATCACGGCTTCCTCCGATCGAATAATGATCGATTCCGACGGCGCGAATTCCCTGGTCGACAAGCCACTGTGCCCCCGAGGGAGCGAGGTAAGGCGAGTGGAAATGCCACTCGTCGGTAGCTGCCCGGCGCTCTCCCCAACCGGTTGCCAGAAGAACGATGGAGTCCTTGAGTGATCCCAGTTGAGATCCCATAAGTTTGCTGGAGAGGATTTCGTCGGTGATCGAACGGTCGGACAGGGAGTCGCGAAGATCGAACAGCACCGCCTCGCCAGTGAAGGAATCCAGGGGAATCTGATCGATCGATTTACCGCCATCAATCTTGTGGAGCGGTGCATCAAGATGGCTGCCGGTGTGGGTCGCCAGCGTGATCACCTCCATGTGCCAGTTGTCCTTGGCATGCGTCGCCACGACTTTTGCCGAGATCGGCGGGTGGACCGGGCAGTTGGGGCCGCCGTCGGTGACGGGCTGGGAGAGGTCGATCAGACGCATCGTGATGCGGGCTAAGGGAGGAATGGATTAGGCCGAGACGAGAATGATGTTGGAATAGTGAGTGGTGTCGCCCGTCCTGATCAGTCCGATCGCTCCGGGGATACGCTTCTTGAACGAAGCCTCGTGGTCTTCAAAGGAGAGGGGGATCTTGCCAAGGATCTTTTTTCGTGCCGCCACCACGGTTTTTGGATTCACGGCGGTGAACTGCTTCGCCATGTAGGCATGACCCATGTCGACGTAGGGAAGCAGGGCCTCGAGAACCTGATTTACGGTCGGCAGTCCGTCGATCAGCGAGATGTCGATCGTTTCGATCTGAGGCCAGAACGGGAATCCCCGGTCAGCGATCACGATCGTGTTGGTATGACGGACCCGGGCTATCAGGGAGAGGATGTCAGGATTGAGAATGCCGGATTTGATCATGGGTATGGGTGGTTGGGAGCTGGGGAATGGGTGATCAGGTTTGGAAACAAAGATCAGTTGTTCTCGGAACGGCCGCTTGGCCAGGTGACATTGTGGATTGGTTTGAGGATCTCCTGCACCTTCGCCAGCAGGGATGAGTCGAGCGGTTCCTCGATCTGGCGGATGTTTTCCAGAATACGATTCGGATTCGCCGTGCCGACGATCGTCGTGTGGATGTCGGAATGGGAGACCGAAAACTGGAGTGCCAGTTTGGCGAGATCGGCCCCTTGTGAGGCGCAGTAGGCGGCGGCCTCGGCGCACTTCGCCGCAACTGCGGCGGGTGCAGGGTGCCATGCTGGCGGCCCCTCCTGGGTGAGAAGGCGCATGGAGAGCGGGGCGGAGTTGAAGATACCGACCTGCTTTTCCCTGAGATAGGGAAGGATGTCAGCGAGTGCCGTGTCGTTGAGTCCGTAGTGACAGTAGGACTGGATCTGGTCGACATCCACCTGATCCATCACCTCCTTGAACAGGCGTACCGGGAGACAGGTGATGCCGACGAACCGGGCCTTGCCCGCCTTTTGTGCCTCGCGCAGCGCTGGAATGGTCTCGCTAACGATCTGATCGATGTTTCCGAACTCCATGTCATGCACTTGGATGAAGTCAAAGTGATCGACGCCGAGCCGTTCCAGACTCTCCTCGATGCTGGTCGCCACCCGCGCGGCGGAGAAATCAAAGTCTCCGATCTCGGCACCGAAGCGAGCCACTTTCGTCGCCAGCAAGTAACGGTCTCGGGCAATACCCTTGAGGGCCTTGCCCAGAACGGTCTCGGCTTTCGTGGCCCCGTAGTAGGGAGCCGTGTCGATAAGGTTGATGCCGTGATCGAGCGCCGTGTGGACAGTGCGGATGCCATCCTCTTCCGCAACGGAGCGAAAGACGGAGCCCAGCGAGGAGCCGCCAAAGGCGAGCTTGGAGACCTTAAGTCCTGTTTTGCCGAGAGTGCGGTATTCCATGTGATGTGTCAGGGTGTGCTTAGTCCTTGAAAGTAATTTTGAAGCCGACGGGCATGCCGGGAAGGGGAACCATTGCTGGCTTTGCGATCATCAAGGCATCGGCGGTTTGCTTCCATTGCAGATCGCTGCTGCCGCCAAGCAGGGTAACGGAGGAGATCGGCTTCTCCAGTTTTCCTGAGGAGGAACCGAGTGCCTTGATCTCAATGTCCTTCTGCGGCTCGCCCAGCACGAAAGCGTAAAGCGTCTTCCCATCCTTGCTTGTCGTGAAGCGGATGTTCTGGGCAGTCAGTTTCTGCTTTCCCTCGTTGAACATCTCGCCCTTCTTGGGATCGGGAGTCGGCGTTGGTGATGCCGGCGGGGGATTCTCGCCAGAGATCTTCCAAGGTCGGGAGGCGTAGATGCCCTCCCCGTTTATTGCAGTCCATTTGCCGATTCCGTCGACAATGGCCAGCACGTCGGGTTCCAGGTCTCCCTCCGGGGTCTGCACGATGTTGATGAGCAGATTGCCGTTCTTGCTGACGATGTCGCAGAGCATCGCGGTCACCTCGGCCGCACTCTTGTATTTCTGGCCGGTGCTGTAAAACCAGTCGCCGATCGAGGTGTCAGTCTGCCAGGGATAAGGGCTTATATCATCCTTCACACCCCGCTCCAGATCCTGAACGAAACGGCCCTCCGAGGGTTCCTTGCAGTTGTAGACGGCCGTGAGCTTTCCATTATTGAAGGTCTCGTTCCCGTTGTAGAAATTGGCGATCAGGTTGCGACCCACGTCACCGAAAGGCAATTTGCTGTCGGAATAGAGGAGGTCAGGGTGATAAGTGTCGACGAGCTCCCTGATCATGGCATTCCACTCTTTTTGGTTCTCGGGATCCTTGGTCAGCCAGTCATGATCGGAGGCAGGTAATTTCTTGTGGTAGAGGTCCTGATATTTCGGGTCATTTCCGTCATAAGGAACCCCCTTCTTCGTGCCTTGGGCATCGGCTCCATGTGCAGTCTGATACCAAGTGTAGCTGGCGGCAAGATGCTCGGAGACCCCGAAGGGAAGCCCGTTCGCCTTGGCAGCTTTTTGCCAGAGACCCACCACATCCTTGCGTGGTCCCATCTTCGTGGCATTCCAGCGGTGGAGCTTCGAATCCCAGAGAAAGAAGTTGTCATGGTGGGTCCCCATGCTGACGAAGTATTTCGCGCCCGCCTTCTTGTAGAGGGCCATCAAGGTATCGGGATCCCATTTCTCCGCTTTCCAGAGCGGAATGATATCCTTGTATCCGGTCTCGGAGGGATGCCCGTAGCGGGCAAGATGATCGGTGTAATCGGCTTCATCTTTCTTTGCTTCGGTTCCCTTCCTCTGGTCAACATAGCCCGCCCCAATGTAAAGCTTCCGGGCATACCAGTCGCCGTGACGAGGCACCGCCTGCGGTCCCCAGTGCGACCAGAAACCGAGCTTGGCATCGCGGAACCACTCGGGATAGTGGTACTGCTTCAGCGATTCGTCGGTGGGCTTGAAAGACCCCGGGGCGATTGGAGGGAGCTCTTTTGCGGCATCGGCACCAAGAGTGGTGGTTTCTTCAGCCGCATTCAGTGCCGTTAGCGTTAGGACTGCCAGCACAAGAAACGGGAAGATTTTGGAGGGGATGGAATAAGTCATGGGGAGGTTATTGATAAGAGATTGAAGAATGACCCAGTCACCAGGGGCTTGCATCACTTATTACATATCGATTCTTGATAAAACCTATCGATTCTTGATCTTCCGGGGGACCTGATGTTCACGTCTGATATCAACTGCCCGACGGGCGGTCAGCACACTGCCACGTTTCCTGCGTTGAAGAGTTCTGGGCGAATATCCGAAGTGCCTTTTGAAGACCGCCGAAAAATGGAACGGATTGGCATATCCCAACTCGGATGCAACAGCCTTCACTTTGCTTCCGCCGGAAATCAGCAGATCCGAGGCTAGCTTGAGTTTGCGGACCGTGATCCGCTTTAATGGAGATTCATCACCCATGGCTTGGAACGTACGGGTGAGATGCTCCGGAGTAACCTCCAATCTCCGTGCAAGATCGGAGACGGACCGGATCGAGGAATAATCTGACTCAATCATCGCAACAGCCCTGCGGTAGCAATCCGCGGGATTCCGGCTGCGCACCCGTAGTGGAACGGTTTCTGCGCTCAGCCTGAGCAGGGCGTTGAGATAATCGGCGCAGAGAGCCGCTGACGACTCCGTCACCGAGCCACTGCGGGCGAGCATCAACTCGATGAGTCGGAGCATCGAGTCAGGATCCCTCGCCATCCCGACCTTGCCCGGAAGGAGTCCCGCCGCCCCAAGCAGCTTTTTCCCCTCATCGCCGCTGAAATCGACAAAGGACTTAACCAGACGATATCCCGGCTTCGCTTTGATCGTATGGGTGATGCCGGGACCGTAGGTGAACAACATGCCGGGTCGTAGCGGTATTGTTTTTCCACGCAGCCTAAGCGTCCCCTCTCCCTCCTCCACAATCTCCAGTGCCAAGGTCGGATAGCCATTGCGACGCATCACGTAGTCGTCGCTGCAGACCTCGCGACCCGCCATCAGCAAGCGGAGTCGCTTTCCGGAACGTGTCGAGTACGAGAGGAAGCAGTAACGCGACTCGCTGACCTGCGAGGAGGTGGGGGGCAGAAACGCTTTCTTACGCATCACATGACACTGCCTTCTTGCCGGAGAATTGCAAAATGGGTTTTGCGCCCTGCTTATCTCCTTGCCGTGAGGCTTGCCGAGATTTGTAATCCACATCCGTCATCGGGATTTGCGCGGTTAGCTCAGCGGTAGAGCGCTTGCTTCACACGCAAGAAGTCACAGGTTCGAACCCTGTACCGCGCACCATCTTTTCAGGCGGCATCGGAAGGTCCCGAATCCTCCATTTCCACTTTCCACGCCGCGCCGTAGCGGCGATACTTCCCGGATGGACTCCTTGATCCGCATTCTGAAGCAGAACTCCGCGATTCCCCGCGCCGACCTGGCTCGCCAACTCGGCGTGAGCGAGACGGAGCTGGCCGCCAAGATTGCGAAGCTTGAGGCCAACGGAACGATCCTGGGCTATCATGCCGTCATCAACCGAGAGAAGTGGGACACCGACACGGTGACAGCCGTGATCGAGGTGCGCGTGACTCCGGAGCGCGAGGGTGGATTCGACCGCATTGCCAACCGCATTGCAGGATTCGAAGAAGTCCAGAGCGTCTATCTGATGAGCGGCGGACACGACCTGATGGTTGTCGTCGAGGGGGGCAATCTCCGTGAAGTCGCCTCCTTCGTGGCAGACAAACTGAGCACCATCGATGCCGTCCAGTCCTGCGCGACCCATTTCCGACTGAAGACTTACAAGGAAAACGGCATGCTCCATGCTGTCGAGGAGGCTCCCGAGAGACTCTCGGTAAGCCCTTAATCCGGCATTACCCCCGCCATGAGCAGTTCCCGCATAGCGGAGCACGTCCGCAACATCCCCCGATCTGGCATCCGCGATTTCTTCGAGATTGTCCAGTCGATGAAGGAGGTCATCTCTCTCGGAATCGGTGAGCCCGATTTCGTCACCCCCTGGCATATCAGGGAGGCCGCCATCTACTCACTTGAGAAGGGCAAGACCGGCTATACCTCGAACCTCGGCTCGCCGCGCCTTCGCCGAGCGATCGCAAAATATGTCGAGCAGCATTTTGACGTGGAATACAACCCGCACGACGAAATCATCGTCACAGTCGGCGTCTCCGAAGCAATAGACCTTGCGCTTCGGGCCCTGCTCAATCCCGGCGACGAGGTGATCTACCACGAACCATGTTATGTCTCCTACAGTCCGAGCATCCAGCTTGCCAGTGGCGTGCCGGTGGCCATGGCGACACGTGCCGAAGATGAATTTTCGCTCAAAGCCTCCGATCTTGAGAAGGTGGTGACGTCAAGGACCCGCGTCCTGATGCTGAACTTCCCGACCAACCCAACCGGTGCGGTCATGCCTCTGGAGGAGCTGAAGAAAATCGCCGCCTTCGCAAACAAGCATGATCTCGTCGTCCTGACAGACGAGATCTACAGCGAGCTCACCTACGACGATGTGCCGCATCACTCGATCGCCGCCCTCCCCGGAATGAAGGAGAGGACGCTTTTCCTGCATGGATTCTCCAAGGCCTTTGCCATGACCGGATGGCGCATCGGTTATGCCTGCGGACCCGCCGACATCATCGAGGCGATGATGAAGATCCACCAGTACTCCATGCTCTGCGCCTCGATCATGAGTCAGGAAGCCGCCTGCGAGGCGCTCGAGCGTGGACAGCGTGCCATGGAGAGGATGAAGGAGGAATACCGCCTCCGCAGGAACTATATCGTCTCCTCGCTAAACGAGGCCGGCATCCCCTGCCATTTGCCCAAGGGGGCTTTCTATGTCTTTCCCGACATCAGCGGCACCGGCCTCTCCAGCAAGGATTTCTCCCTCAAACTCCTGGAGGCGAAGAAAGTCGCCGTCGTTCCCGGAACGGCCTTCGGCCCGTGTGGTGAGGGGTATGTGCGCTGCAGTTACGCCACCGGGATGGACCAGATCAAGAGTGCCTGCGAACGGATCACGGAATTTGTCCGAGACATTCCCAAGCAGGTCTCTTAACTTTTGTTTTCCGTGAGCTACCGCGTCTTTGCACGAAAATACCGACCTCAGAAATTCGAGGAGGTCGTCGGGCAGGAACACATCACCAGAACGCTTCAAAATGCGATCACCGGCCAGCGTCTTGCCCAAGCGTATCTTTTTGTAGGCCCCCGCGGCGTCGGGAAGACCTCCTCCGCGCGCATTCTTGCGAAGGCCCTGAACTGTCAGGCGAGCAAGGATGGCCCGACCGACAACCCGTGCGGCACCTGTGATGCCTGCGTTGAGATCGCCGAGGGGCGCAGCCTCGATGTGATGGAGATTGACGGCGCTAGCAACAACAGCGTCGAAAGCATCCGCACCCTCCGGGAGAACGCGGCTTATGCCCCGGCGCGCGGTCCTTACAAGGTCTACCTGATCGACGAGGTCCACATGCTCACCACGGCGGCCTTCAATGCCCTGCTCAAGACGCTTGAGGAACCCCCCGATCACGTGAAATTCCTCTTTGCCACGACCGAGGCCCAGAAAGTTCCGGCCACGATCCTGAGCCGCTGCCAACGCTTCGATCTCCGAAGGCTCACGGCCGAACAGATCGCAGGGCACCTTCTCTACATCGCCAAAAACGAGGGGATCTCCCTCGATCCCGCGGCCGCCCAATCGATCGCCCGTGGTGCGGATGGAGCGATGCGGGACGCCGAGTCGATGCTCGACCAGGTCGTCGCCTTCTGCGGAAACACGATCGGCGCGGCGGATGTCCACAGCGTCTTCGGATTCACCCCGCGCGAGACCGTTCTGGACTTCGCTCAGGCCTTGGTTGATCGCGATACACCCGCAGGGCTTGCCGTCGTGAAGGCCCAGGCAGAAGCAGGGAAAGACCTCTCCAGACTGCTGGGGGATCTGGTTGCTTTGTTGCGCGATGTGCTGATCTCGAAGGTCCATCCGCCCGATAGCGCGACCGATGAATCCAAACTGGGAGAGACGATCGCCCAGGAAAAACTCCTCCTCCTTCTTGATCATTTCGGCGAGGCCGAGGGGCGTCTGCGCTGGGCCACCGATAAGAAACTGCAACTCGATGTTGCCTTGATCAAAGCGGTTCATCTGCTCGAAGAGGCCAGTCTCTCGGAGGTGCTGGATGTCCTGAGTGCCCTGCGAGGTGGAACTCCATTGCCCGAGCGTGCCCCACCCCGTGGCCCCGCCGTCCTTCGTCCTGCTCCGTCAGCTAAACCAATGCCGTCGGTTGTCACCCCGCCGGCAGCATCCGTGATTCCTGCGGCTCCCAAGGTCGAGGCGCCCAAGCCCGCTCCGGTTCCAGAATCACCGGTCGTGCAGGCTTCAGTGATGGGTGAAAAACCGACCGAGATCCTCGCTGACGAATCCGCCTCTGCCGTTCCGACTTCTAGCGAAAGCGTCAGCGATGATCCCTGGCATGTGGTTTCCATGAAGCTGGCCGCAAGTTCCCCGCTCAAGTTCGGCTGGGTGGAGGATGGTCGTTTTATTGGCCGTGCCGGCAACACGGTAAGCGTCGAGTTTCCGCCTTCACTTGAGTCCCACACTCAGACGCTTTTCTGGCCTCAGGCCGTCAAGAAGATCGAGGAGCAACTCGCGGAACTTCTCGGGGCCCGGATTGCTTTTGAGCCTCGCTTTACCGGTGAGGAACCCCCTCCCATTCCCGAGCCCGAACCAGTTCAACAACACGTCGCAACCTCCGCGCCCAAGCCAGCCGCCAAAACATCGGCACCGGTTGTCTCGCAGGAGAAGAAAGAGGAGCCAGCGCCAGCGATGAGCCCCGAGGAAATGGAGGCCTTCAAGGCGGACCCCCTCATCAAGAAAGCGCTGGAATTGTTCAAAGCCGAAATCCTGACGTCACCCATCCACCCAAAAACCACCTGAACCAACAACCACGATGAACATTGCCAAGATGATGAGCGCCGCTGCAAACGCGCAGAAGAAGATGGCACAGATCCAGGAGGATCTTGCAAAGCGTGAGATCGAGGCCTCGTCGGGTGGTGGCAAGGTTACGGTGAAAGCCTCCGGTGCTGGCGATATCCTCTCCATCAAGATCGCTACTGAAGTCGTCAGTGCCGATGATGTAGAACTACTCGAAGACCTTGTGCTGAGCGCTGTCCGTCAGGCCTCGAATGATGCCAAGAAACTGGCCGCGGATGAGATGGGCAAGCTCACGGCCGGACTCGGCATTCCCGGACTTCCTTTTTGAAGAAACTCGCGCAGAGACGCAAAAATCTAACCAACTCTTAATGATGAGCACACCGGACCTTTTTTCATCCCTTCAGCTCGGGCCTCTCGAGCTCCCCAACCGTATCTTCATGGCGCCGCTTACCCGATGCCGCGCCTCTCAAGGGCATGTGCCCAATGATCTCAATGCAGAGTACTACGAGCAGCGAGCCTCTGCGGGTCTGATCATCTCTGAGGCAACCTCGGTGTCACCGCGAGGCTACGGTTATCCCAACACTCCAGGAATTCACACCGAGGCCCAGGTGGGGGGGTGGAAAAAGATCACAAATGCGGTGCATGCAAAGGGGGGTCATATGTACCTGCAGCTCTGGCATGTCGGTCGCATCTCTCATCCCGCTTATCAGGAGGATGGAACCCTGCCGGTCGCTCCCTCCGCAGTAAAGCCGAAGGGGCAGGTCTTCACTGGAACCGCAATGGAAGATTATGTGACTCCGCGCGCTCTCGAGAAAGGCGAGATTCCCGGAATTATAGAGGAATACATTCACGGCGCAAAGCTCGCCAAGGAGGCAGGCTTTGACGGCGTGGAGATCCACAATGCCAATGGCTACCTGCTCGATCAATTTCTTCGCGACGGAACGAATCAGCGCGGTGATAGCTACGGAGGTTCGGTTCAGAACCGTGCCCGTCTCACGCTGGAGATCACCGAGGCGGTCTGCAGCGTATGGGGTGCCGATCGGGTCGGCATCCGGTTCTCTCCCGCCGGGGTTTTCAACGACATGCACGACAGCAACCCGCTGGAAACCTTCGGTCATGTTCTGGAAGAGCTCAATCGGTTCGGTCTCGCCTACGCTCATATTACCCAAGTAACCGCTCAGGATATTGCCCATGGTGCCGTTGAGGGAGTCGGCCCGAAGGAATTGAAGCCTTATTGGAAGAGCCAGGTGGTCTCGGCCGGCGGATTTACCTTTGAATCCGGAAACAAGGCCTTGGCCGAAGGATGGGCTGATGCGATTGCCTTCGGGGTTCCCTTCATCGCGAATCCTGATCTGCCGGAGCGGTTCCGAAAAAATGCGCCTCTTAACAAACCTGACGAGGCCTCCTTCTACGGAGGGACCGAGAAGGGCTATACGGACTATCCTTTTCTCGGGTAAGGAGTTGCGAAGAACAGTACCTTCAATCATCTAAATGATTGACTTCGCTCATATACGAGCGGATGATGTTTCTCCCATGCGCGTCCCCCGACAAGTCGTCGAAGCCAGGCGTTCCCGCCTGACCGAACTCCTTTTGGAGCGTGGGTATCTCCCTATCAGTGATCTCTGCGAGGAGCTCGGAGTCTCCGAGGCGACGGCGCGCCGGGATCTTTCTGCCTTGGAGAGTGAAGAAAGGATCACCCGCACTTATGGCGGTGCGCTTGGTGAATTCAACGCCTCCTTCACCTCGTTCCGCGAGCGTCTGCGTGAAGGAACTGACGCCAAGGGATCGATTGCCCGCACGGCGGTTTCACTCGTGAAGCGCGGGATGTGCATCTACCTTGATGCCGGCACCACGGCTTTCGCCATTGCCCAGGAACTGAGGCGCTTCCGACCAGAGAACCTGACCGTCGTCACCAACAACCTCGCCCTGCTTGAAACGCTTGGCTCCCTCTCCGGAGCCAAGACGATCCTGCTCGGAGGCCAGCTCCTGGAGCGCCAGTCGGTCCTGCTGGGTGAGGAGGCCGTCAAGGCCGTAGCCTCCCAGAAAATCGATCTGGCCTTCCTGAGCGCCCAGGGAATGAACGACGAGGGTCTTTGGAACTCGCAGCGCGACATCATCCGCCTGCAGCAAGCCGTCATGAAACGCGCGGTCCGGTCCTGCTTTTGCCTCGATCGTTCTAAGCTCGGTCGCACCGCTCCCGAGCGTCTCGTCACCTGGGCGAAAGTCGGGACGCTTATCAGTAATCTTTCACTTCCCGAGTTTCGTCAGCATGGCATCACGCTCAAACAGGGCGTCCTGCTTCACAATCAGTCATCCATCTAACAGACAACCCAACACCACATGAGCAACCAAGAGATCATCCTGATCGCCAACGGCGATCTCCGCACCTCCGCCAACCAGAAATGCGAAGAGGCCCAGCAGGCAATGGAAGCCCTGCTGATCAAGGCCATCGAGAAGGAGGGCCGGAAGGTTCGCCGCGGCCACGGCTTTGATGCCAAAAAAGGGCACAGCTTCATCGACAGCCAGAAGTACGGCATGGAGGTCTTCCGCAACATTCCCAAGGATGCCCCGATCATCGTTGCCGAGGCGGTCTGGCAGTACAGCCACCACCTCCTGCAGGGTCTGCTCACCCACCAGGGCCCGATCCTGACCGTAGCCAACTGGAGCGGCACCTGGCCCGGGCTCGTCGGCATGCTCAACCTCAACGGCTCCCTCACCAAGGCGGGTGTGAAGTACAGCACCCTTTGGAGCGACGACTTCAGCGACGAAGCCTTCCTCAAGGGGATCCGCTCCTGGCTCACGACCGGATCCGTCGCCCACGCCACCCCTCACGTGAAGGCCTACGAAGCGGCCGGTGTTCCCGCCGATGCCGAGAAGCTCGGCACCGAGTTCGCGAAGAAGTTTCGCGACCACAAGGAGATCATGGGCGTCTTCGACGAGGGCTGCATGGGCATGTACAACGCGATCATCCCCGACGAACTGATCCACAAGACCGGCGTCTTCAAGGAGCGCCTCAGCCAGTCGGCCCTCTACGCCAAGATGCTCACTGTGAAGGACGAGGAGGCCCGCAAGGTCTACCAGTGGCTCCTCGACCGCGGCATGACCTTCAAGTTCGGTCCGAGCGAGGAGGATGATCTCACCGAGAACCAGGTCCTGCAGCAGTGCAAGATGTACATCGCCGCCGTCCGCATCGCCGCCGAGTTCGGCTGCGCCACGATCGGAATCCAGCACCAGCAGGGCCTCAAGGACCTCGCCCCCGCCTCCGACCTTGTCGAGGGACTCCTCAACAACGTCGAGCGTCCCCCCGTTTATGACGAGGAGACCGGAGCCGAGCTCTTCGCCGGCGAGGCCCTCCCGCACTTCAACGAGGTAGACGAGTGCTCCGGTCTCGACGGGCTCATCACCTACAAGCTCTGGCGCCAACTCGGCTTTGCTCCCGAGAACACGCTCCACGATCTGCGCTGGGGCCGTCATTACACCGGCCCGGGTGGCAAGAATCTCTCCGAGACCCTCGACGCCTACGTCTGGGTGTTCCTCATCTCCGGCGCCGCGCCTCCGGCCCACTTCATCGGCGGCTTCAAGGGAACCTCGAGCGAGCGCCAGCCCTCGATGTACTTCCGTCTCGGAGGAGGCACCGTCAAGGGTGTCAGCAAGCCCGGCTGGATCGTCTGGAGCCGTATCTTTATCGACGGCGGCGAGCTTTGCTACGACACCGGACTCGGCGAGATCGTCGAGCTGCCGCAGGCCGAGACCGAGGACCGCTGGAAGCTCTCCACTCCCCAGTGGCCGATCATGCACACCATCCTCCCCGGCATCAGCCGCGACGAGATGATGGCCCGTCACAAGGCCAACCACATCCAGGTCGTCTATGCCCCCGACAAGGAGGGTGCGAAGAAGGGTCTCTATGCCAAGGCCGCCGCGATGCGCGAGCTCGGCATGAAGGTCGCCATCTGCGGGGAAATCTAAGATGGCTTCCGAACTGACCCAGAAACTCATCGGGCTCTGCCACGACCTCGGCCGCGAGGAGCGCGGCATGGCGATCCTCGGCGAGGGGAATGCCTCGACCCGCGTCGACGAGGAGACCTTCCTTGTCAAGGCTAGCGGACACTGCCTCGGCACGCTCGGCGAGCCGGGCCTGACCCTCTGCCGCTTTGCGACACTCCTTCCACTTCTGGAGGGAACCTGGGCCGACGAGGATGTGGAGCGCCTCCTGCTCGAGAGCCGCGTCGACAAAAATGCAGCGAAGCCCTCGGTCGAGGGACTCTTCCATGCCTATCTGCTCTCGCTTCCCGGTGTTTCCTTTGTCGGCCATGTCCATGCCATCGCGGTGAACCAGATTCTTTGTTCGCCGCGTGCTGAAGATTACGCCACCAAGCGCACGTTCCCCGACGAGATCGTCTGCTGCGGCACCGAGTCGGTGCTCGTTCCCTACACCGATCCGGGTGTCCATCTCGCCCGAGCCATCGCCGCCGGTGTGAAGGAGTACATGGAGCGTCACGGCGAGGCCCCTCGTATCATCCTGCTCCAGAACCACGGCATCATCGGTCTTGGCGGAAGCCCCGCCGGTGTCATGGCCTCGCTCATGATGGCTGAGAAGGCCGCGAAGATCTTTGTCGGAGCCGCCGCACTCGGTGGACCCGTTTTCCTGACGCCCGAAAATGTAGCCCGCATTTCAGGTCGCTCCGATGAGCACTATCGCCGGAAAGTCCTAAAACTCTGATCTCGAATCAATTGCATTAGTTATCCATGGCCTCCCATTCCCATTACCTAGCCATTGATCTCGGGGCCGAGAGTGGCCGAGTCATGCTCGGTACGCTTTGGGAAGGGCGCCTGACACTTGAGGAGATCCATCGCTTCTCCAACGGCGCTATCGTGATCAGGGGTTCCCGGCGCTGGGACCTGCTTCATCTCTACTCCGAGATCGTAGAGGGACTGAGGAAGGCGGGGGCACGCGATCTGCCTATCCGCTCGCTGAGTTCCGACTCGTGGGGAGTCGACTACGCCCTGATGAAGGGCTCCGAGCCTTTCCTGACGACGCCTTACCAATACCGCGACGAGCGGACCGACGGATCCTACGAGCGTCTCGGCGATGTCACCCGAGAGGAGATTTATGCCTCGACCGGGATCCAGTTCATGACGATCAACACGCTCTGCCAGCTCCACACGGACCTGCTGCAGCGCCCTGAGATCCTGAAGTTCGCGGACCGCTTTCTGCTGATTGGCGATACTGTGAACCACCTCCTCGGCGGCGAGGCCGTGGCCGAAGCATCCCTGGCCAGCACAACCCAACTCTTCGATCCCGCAACCATGGATTGGTCGCGGTCGCTAATTTCCAAACTAGGTCTTCCAGAGTCGATCTTCCCCAAAGTGGTTCCCTCGGGAACGGTTATCGGCACCCTGACGGCCGAACTTCAATCCGAAACCCGTCTCGGAGCGGTCTCGGTCGTGGCCACCTGTTCCCATGACACAGGTGCCGCGGTGGCCGCAGTCCCGGCGGGCGACGAACCGGGTTGGGCTTACCTCAGCTCAGGTACGTGGTCCCTCCTCGGCGTGGAGTCACCTGTGCCCGTCCTGACCGAAGAGGCCAGGAATCTCAATTTCACGAACGAAGTCGGCTATGGAGGCTCTGTACGATTGCTCAAGAATATCGCCGGTCTCTGGATTCTTCAGGAGTGCATGCGTTGCTGGAGAGAGAGCGGCCAGCATTACAGTTACACAGACCTCGTGAACCTTGCGCTAGAGGTATCCCCGCTTATTTCGCTAATCAATCCAGGCGACGCCCGCTTCCTTCGTTCCGGCGGCACAACAGCCTCGGGCGGAATGCCTGCAAGGATCGCGGAGTATTGTCGTGAAACTAACCAACCGGTTCCCGGAAGTGTCGGCGCGATAGCGCGATGCATTCTGGAAAGCCTCTCCCTCCTCTATCGAAAGAGTCTCGGAGAGTTGGAGCAGCTAACCGGCAAACCCATCAACCGCCTTCACATCGTGGGAGGCGGAACCCGCAACGATCTCCTGAACCAGTGCGCCGCCAGCGCCACGGGCCGCCGCGTCATCACCGGTCCGGTCGAGGCAACCGCAGCCGGCAACATCCTCATCCAAGCACTTGCCGGAGGAGCTGTCTCCTCCCTTACCGAGGCCCGTCAGATCGTCGCCCGTTCCTTCCCTCAGAATACCTACGAACCGCAGGAGCATTCCGTCTGGGAGGCCGCCTATCAGCGCTTTCAAGTACTTCCATAAACAACCAATCACCCAAACCCTATAACCTCAACCCAACACACCATGCCCTACCAACCACTGCCCAACCTCTGGGATGACGCCAAGGCCTCCAAGCTCGATGCCGTCGACCAGCTCGTCTACCGCTCCAACCTCCTCGGCTCCGACCAGCGCATCACCAACACCGGCGGCGGCAACACCTCCTCTAAGATCATGGAGAAGGATCCCCTCACCGGCGAATTGGTCGAGGTCCTCTGGGTCAAAGGTTCCGGCGGCGATCTCCGCACCTCCAAGCGCGAAAACTTCTCCTCCCTCTACCAGGAAAAGCTGATCGGCCTCCAGAAGAGCTACGGCGCCCGCACCGACAAGGGACTCAAGTCCCAGGCCGAGGACGATATGGTCGGCGCCTACGCCCACACCACCTTCAACCTCAATCCCCGCCCCTCCTCGATCGACACGCCGCTTCACAGCTTCCTGACCGGCAAGTGCGTCGATCATATGCACCCGAATGCTGTCATCGCCGTTGCAGCCAGCAAGCGTTGCCAGGAGCTCACCAAGGAGATCTTCGGTGGCGAGATGGAATATGTCGGATGGATGCGCCCCGGTTTCGAGCTCGGCCTAGCCATGCAGGAGATCGAGCGCAAGAACCCCGCGATCAAGGCCATCATGATGGGCCAGCACGGCTTCATCTCCTGGGATGACGATGCCAAGACCTGCTACACCAAGACACTCGCCTTCATCGACAAGGCAGCCGCCTACATCGAGGCAAAGTACGATGCCAAGGGTGGTGACGCCGCTGCCTTCGGCGGTGCGAAGTACCAGTCCCTCGACGAGGCAGCCCGCAACAGCACCCTCGCCGCCATCCTTCCTTGGCTCCGCGGTGAGGTGAGCCAGCAGAAGCGCTTTGTCGGTACCGTCCAGTCCGACGAGAAGATCCTCCGCTTCGTGAACTCGAAGGACGCCGCCCGCCTCGCGGAGCTCGGCACCTCCTGCCCCGACCATTTCCTCCGCACCAAGATCAAGCCGCTCTTCGTCGACTGGAACCCCCAGACCGAGGATGTCGCCGCGCTCAAGGCCAAGCTCTCCAAGGGGCTGGAGGCTTATCGTGCCGACTACGCCGCCTACTACGACCGCTGCAAGCACGCGAACTCCCCCGCGATGCGCGACCCGAACCCCACCGTCATCCTGATCCCCGGACTCGGAATGATCGCCTGGGGCAAGGACAAGAGCGAAAGCCGCGTCACCGCCGAGTTCTACAACTGTGCCGTCGAGGTGATGCGCGGCGCCGAGGCGATCGACGAGTATGTCTCCCTCCCTCAGCAGGAGGCTTTTGACATCGAGTATTGGCTCCTCGAGGAGGCCAAGCTCCAGCGCATGCCCGCAGAGAAGGAACTCGCCCGTCAGATCCACATCGTGATCGGCGCCGGATCCGGCATCGGCAAGGAGACGGCCCACCGCCTCGTGAAGGAAGGTGCGCACATCGTCTGCGTCGATCTCAATGAGGCCGCCGCTCAGTCGACCGCCAAGGAGATCACGGACAAATACGGTCTCGGCATCGGTGTTGCCGGCAGCGGCATCAGCGGCTGTGGACCGGCCCTCGGACTCGGTGGCAACATCACTGACCGTGCCAGCATCCGCGCGATGCTCGATCAGGTCGCTCTCGCTTACGGTGGATTCGATGCCATCGAGATCACCGCGGGTATCTTCGTCCCGAGCGACACGACCGGACACATCCCCGACGACAAGTGGGCGCTCACCTTCAATATCAACGTCACCGGCAGCTACCTCGTCGCCGATGAGGCGGCCAAGACCTTCCGCGAGCAAGGGCTCCGCGGAGCAATGGTGCTGACCACCAGCGCCAACGCAGCCGTGGCCAAGAAGGGCAGCGTTGCCTATGACACGTCGAAGGCCGCCGCGAACCACCTTGTCCGCGAGCTTGCCATGGAACTCGCCCCGCTCGTCCGAGTGAACGGCGTTGCTCCGGCGACCGTCGTTCAGGGAAGTGCGATGTTCCCACGCGACCGCGTCATCGGTTCTCTGGCCAAGTACAACATTCCGTACACCGACGCCGAGGAGACAGAGTCGCTCGTGAGCAAGTTGGCCCAGTTCTATGCCGATCGTACCCTTACCAAGGCACCGATCACGCCGGCAGATCAGGCGGAAGCTTACTTCCTCCTCGTCAGCCAGCGCCTCAGCAAGACCACCGGCCAGGTCATCACCGTCGACGGCGGGCTGCACGAGGCCTTCCTGCGCTAACGGATTTACGGGTGATCCGGATGAAATGTCATCCGGGTCTACCCGATCTGTGCTAATATTCCAGTAGTCTTCAGCCTAAAACTCTCGCAAGCGTGCGCATCTCCCTCTTTATTCCCTGCTTCGTCGACCAGCTCTACCCGAATGTGGCCTGGTCCGTGGTGCGCGTCCTCGAGGGACTGGGACATGAGGTTGTGTTTCCGGAGGGACAGAGTTGTTGCGGGCAACCTCCTTTTAATTCCGGCTATTGGGACGAGGCCCGATCGTCTGCCCGTGTCACCATGAAGGCGTTCCGTGACGCCGACGTTGTTGTTGGCCCCTCTGGGTCGTGCGTCACGATGATCAAGGTCTTCTATCCCGATCTGTTCAAGGGTGAGGAGGATGAACTGGAGGCCCGCGAACTCGCTGCAAAGACCCACGAGTTTTCGAGCTTTCTGGTTAATGTCCTCGGCGTCACCGATGTCGGGGCTAAGTTCGATGGGAAAGTGACCTTCCACGACGGCTGTCATGGACTCCGCGAGCTCGGCATCAAGAGCGAGCCCCGGGCTCTTCTTTCGAACGTGCAGGGGTTGGAACTAGTCGAGATGAGTGAGGCCGAGACCTGCTGTGGATTTGGAGGCACCTTCGCTGTAAAATACGCCCCGATCTCGACCGCCATGGACGAGGTGAAGTGCGCCTCCATTCTTTCCACGGGAGCCGACACCGTTGTCTCCAACGACTCCAGCTGCCTGATGCAGATCCGCGGTATGCTCGAGAAGGAGAAGAGCACCGTCCGCAGCCTCCATCTCGCCGAGATTCTCGCCTCCAAATAACCTATGGCCACGCAAGCCGCAGATTTCCAGACGCTCTCCCGCCGCTACACGGCGGACAAACCATTCCGCGCATTTATCCAAAAAGCGCTGGGTGGGTATTACAACAAGCGCGACGAGAACAAAGCCAACTTCCAGGATTGGCAGGGTGCTCGCGATCTTGCCGCCGAGACCAAATATGAGGCGGTCAACAACCTCGACACATACCTCCTTGAATTCGAGGAGAAGATCGTCGCGCGAGGGGCCAAGGTCTTCTGGGCGCCCAACGCGGATGCCGCCCGTGACTACATCCTGAAGGTCGCCAAGGAGAACAATGTCCGATCGATCATCAAGTCGAAGACAATGACCAGCGAGGAGATCCACCTCAATGATGCCTTGGAGAAAGAGGGTTTCGGCGTATTCGAATCCGACCTTGGCGAGTATATCGTCCAGCTTCGCAAGGAAGCCCCCTTCCATCTTGTCTTCCCGGCGATGCATCTCACGCGGGGACAGATCAGTGATCTTTTTCAAAAAGAGCTAGGCTCTCCCGCGACGGACGAACCCGAGGAGCTGACCATGATCGCCCGGGAGGTGATGCGTCGTAAATATTGCGAGGCCGATATGGGAATCAGCGGCACAAACTTCGCCGTGGCCGAGACCGGGATGATCTCGATCACCGAGAACGAGGGGAATGCGCGACTCACCACCTCTCTCCCGAAGATCCATGTGGCGCTTCTCGGTATCGAGAAGGTTCTTCCCAAACTGGAGGATCTCTCCCTCTTCCTGCCGATGCTGGCGACCGCCGGCGCGGGGCAAACCATGACCTGCTACAACACCATGTATGCGGGTCCACGCCAACCCGGCGAACCCGACGGACCAGAGCAGATGCACGTCGTCCTGCTGGACAATCGTCGCACCGAACTTCTTGCCGATGCAGAGCAGCGCGACGCCCTCGGCTGCATCCGCTGCGGTGCCTGCCTGAATGTCTGCCCGATCTTCAAGAATGTAGGCGGCTACAGCTACGGAACCACGTATGGAGGGCCGATAGGATCCGTCATCACGCCCCACCTTCGCGGCCTGAAGGACTGGAAGCACCTTTCCGCCGCCTCCTCGCTCTGCGGCGCTTGCACCGAGGCCTGTCCCGTTAAGATCGACCTCCATCACCACCTGCTTCAGAACCGCCGCAACGGCGCACAGTCCTCCCCGAATCCCTTCGAGAAAATCAGCTTCGGCGGCTTTTCCCTCATGATGGGTCGGCCCGCTCTCTACCGATTTGCCACTGGACTCGGCCGGATCTTCCAGCCGCTTCAGGGATTGGTGAATGGCACGATCCTGGATCCGCTCCGCGCCTGGACCGGCTCCAGGAAATTCCCGACACTTTCATCTTCGTCCTTCCACGACCAGTGGAAAAAGGAACGCGGGGGCAGGCGATGAACGGGGGACGCTCCATCATCCTCGGTCGTATCCGCGAGGCGTTGCGCAACAATCCGGCCCCGCGTCCGCATACTTCGCATTCCCAGGCCGATGCTGCCGCATCGCAAAACGGCCATGCTCAGCGCCAATGGCTTCCGAAAGTCGGCGCCACCCTTCCGGAGCAAATCGCTCTTTTTGCCAAAATCTCCGAGGGGTTGAAGACCGAGTTTTACCATGTTTCCACGATCGCCGCCGCACGCGAGGTGTTTGCAAAATTGGCTGCTCAGGGCGAATGGAAGAAAATCGCAAGCCATGCCCATCATGATACCGATGCCTTGCTCGAGGGTACGGGGATTTCCACCATCAGGACGGAGAACGGTTATGAGATCGATGATCTTGAGTCGTGCGATGTCGGGGTCACCGGTTGCGAAGTGCTCGTCGCCCAGACAGGAGGCATCATGGTCTCCGTCGAAAGCGCCGGCGGTCGTGCGCTCTCCGTTCTACCTCCACATCATGTTGTGATTGCCCGTGCTTCCCAGATGGTTCCCGACCTCACCGCAGCCTTCGAGCACGTCAAGAAACGTTACGGGAAACGTTTTCCCTCCTTCATGGGATTCATTACCGGCCCCTCCAGGACCGGCGATATCGAGCGGATCCTGGTGTTAGGGGCACACGGTCCTAAAAGGCTCACGGTTCTGTTAGTAGACTGATTCTCGCATCTCTTTGCGGGGTGGGTGGAATGGAGGGGAACTTGGTGGGTATGGCTAAAAAAAGCCAAAATCTCTTTATTGACCCCCGAAAGGCTAAAAATCGTCAGAAAAGAGCCTGAATCATTACAATGTATGGATGATTCCAAAAGTTGGCACGGGGGTTGCTTTACATCCATCACCGCCCCGAAAGGGACGTTACAACACAACACCAACCCAATGATTAAAAAAACAACCTCCATGGTACGGATGCTAGCGGCTGTCGCCTCCCTGGCGCTCCTCGGTGCCGTCACCTCCACCCTCCACGCGGATACGAACGCACCGGCCGCAGCGCCAACGCCTTATCCGGCGAATACCAATGCATTCACCGCGGCGACCCTGACGAATCAGGTGGCCTTCCTGGAGGCGGCCCATAGCAATAGCGATCCCACTCCGACCGGCATCACCTACGAGTCTGATCCCGGTCACAACGCCTGGATGATGGTTTCAGCAGCATTCGTGCTCATGATGACCCTTCCCGGTCTGGCACTTTTCTACGGAGGTCTGGTCCGCTCGAAAAACATCCTCTCCATCATTGCGATGTGTTTCGGCATCACCTGTCTGGTTTCCTTACTCTGGTGGGCATTTGGGTACAGTCTGGTCTTCGGAACGAATTTCACACCATCCACAGGGCCGACCACCTTGGGATATATTTTCGGCGGGACGGAATTCTTCTTCTTCAAGGGCATCACGTCTGTCCCCAACAACAACTATGCTTTCTGGGTATCACAGAACGTCTATGCGATCTTCCAACTGACCTTCGCGATCATTACTCCGGCCCTGATCTTCGGAGCCACGGCTGAGCGAATGAAATTCTCCGCCATCATGGCCTTCGTCCTCGGATGGATGCTCATCGTTTACTTCCCCCTCGCCCACATGGTCTGGGGCGCCACCGGCCTCATGAACGGCGTCTGGAATGCCGCTGCCAAGATCCCAGCGATCGATTTTGCAGGCGGTACCGTGGTGCACATGTCCTCGGGATGGACGGCCCTCATTCTCTGCCTGATCCTCGGCAAGCGTATCGGACACGGAAAGGAGCCGATGCCACCGCACAGCCTAGTTCTCACTTTCATCGGCACTGCCCTCCTCTGGGTCGGCTGGTATGGGTTCAATGCCGGTAGCGCCGTCGCTGCCGACGTGGTTGCTGCCAATGCCTTCACCACCACCACGCTTGCCACCGCCATCGGTGCGCTTACCTGGCCCCTGCTTGAGTGGATCTTCAAGGGCAAGCCCAGCGTGCTTGGGTTCTGCTCGGGCGCCGTAGCCGGCCTCGTGGTCATCACTCCTGCCTGCGGTTTTGTGAACACCACGGGAGCTGTCATCATCGGTGTGGTTGCCGGTGTAATTCCGTTCATCATGTGCACGGTCGTGAAGAATATCTTCAAGTACGACGACGCACTCGACACCTTCGGCGTCCATGGTATCGGCGGAACCTGCGGAGCTCTGCTCACGGGCATCCTCGTCGATCCTTCCGTAAACAGCAACCTGCAGGCTGTCTCGGCCGGCACACCAGCCAATGCCGCCATGCAGAACGGTCTCATCACCGCAATTACCAATCACTCGCTCGTCATCGCGCAGGCAAAGGCAGCCGGCATCACGATCGTCATGGCGGTCGTGGGAACCTTGATCCTTGGCTTCATCGTGAAGCTGGTCATCGGACTCCGTCCTTCGGTCGAGGCGGAACATCAGGGTCTCGACATCACCGATCACGGTGAGGAGGGCTATAACCACTAATTCACGACGGTTCAACCCAACATCACCAACACCCATGAAAAAAATCGAAGCAATCATCAAGCCCTTCAAGCTCGAGGAAGTCAAAGATGCCCTCCACGAGCTGGGGATCGAGGGAATGACGGTGTCCGAGGTCAAGGGCTTCGGCCGCCAGAAGGGACACACCGAGATCTACCGCGGAAGCGAGTACACGGTGGACTTCCTTCCCAAGATCAAGATCGAGCTTGTCGTCGCCGACGGCGCCCTGGAAGGGGCGGTCGGGGCCATCGTCAAGACAGCAAAGACCGGCAAGATCGGAGACGGCAAGGTCTTCATCCTGCCCGTTGAGAATGCAATCCGCATTCGTACCGACGAGACCGGAGACAAAGCTGTTTAAGCGGTTTAATCAGACTGTCTGATCAGAAGATCACGACACTAAACATGAAAAGGCGGAGACCGAAGTCTCCGCCTTTTTTGTCTTTGGGGAGACCAGTTATTGACGCTGGTGTTAAGGAAAGATAAAGCCATCAGCGACCAATAAGAACCATCCCTCCATTTTTACCCATCCCGACCCATGAAAAAAATCGAAGCAATAATCAAGCCGTTCAAAATCGAGGAAGTCAAAGACGCCCTCAGCGAGTTGGGAATCGAGGGAATGACGGTGACAGAGGTCAAGGGTTTTGGTCGCCAGAAGGGACATACCGAGATCTACCGCGGCAGCGAGTACACGGTCGACTTTCTGCCCAAGATCAAGCTGGAACTCGTGGTTGCCGATTCAGTCGTCGAGTCAGCGATCAAAGCGATCGTGGAAGCAGCCAAGACCGGCAAGATCGGTGACGGAAAGGTCTTTGTCCTTCCCGTCGAGAATGCGACCCGCATTCGCACCGGTGAGACCGGCGATCAGGCTGTCTAAATAACGAGAGGCTTTTTAGAGGCCTCTTCTCACGCTGACTTCAGGCGCTTGCCAGAAGATCGAGAGTCAATCCCTCGTGGGAGAGAGTTGTCGTCTTGCCAGCATCGTAGCAGACACCTGCATCATGGGTTTTTTTCACTACTGTTAGCCTCTGAAGCTTCTGCCCATGTTTCACTGGCAAGGTCTGGTAGTGCCAGGTGCCGTGGGAGTCCCTCTCCTGATCCTGGAAATGAATCTCCAAGGGGAGATGCGGTGCAATTTGCGGATGGAGGCATGTGGGAAGGGCCAAAGTCCGGAAGCGGACCGCCCCCACAACACCTCCATCTGGGTGTGGCACTAGCGGCAAGGACAATCCATTGATGAAGACGCAAAATCTTTTGATTTCTCCCGAGAGATGGATTTCAAGTCGTTCCGTGGAGGAGTCGACACAGCGGACGAGACCTCCTGAGGGAGCTGGCTGTTCTCCAAGAAGCGGCCACGGTTCTGCGGCTCTCCTGACACTCCAGCTCGTTTCGTGGAAGTTCTCCTCGGCAAGGATCGGGAAGCGGAAATCTAAATGAGGGCGGAACATGGCCATCTCGAAGCCGAATCCATGGCGCTTCAGGTGCTGGAGTACCTCTTTGAGGTTCTCCTCCAGCATCGAGGGGAGAAGGAAGTGATCATGCAATTTTCCCCGCCAGTCGATCAATGGCTCGGTGTAGGGAACTGCTGCAAACGTGGCCGCGAGAGCACGCCAGAGAGCATGAATGGCGAGGAAGGAAGGAGCATCAGGACTCATCTCGATGGATCGAAACTCGACGAGGCCCAGCTGACCGTTCGGCATGAAGGGATTGAAAAACTTGTCGATGCTGACCTCCGCCTTGTGAGTATTGCCATGAAGATCGAGCAGAAGATTTCGGAGGGTGGCATCGATCAGCGCCGGGTTGGCGGGAGCATCCATCTGCTCGATCGATCGGAGAGCTCGTTCCAGCTCTCGGGGAATTTCAAAGAAACTCTCATCGATCCGCGGAGCCTGGGAGGATGGTCCCATGAAGCTGCCGCTGAAGAGATAGGAGAGCGAGGGGTGACGCTGGATGAATCGCAGAAAACTGGAAAGCATTGCCGGCTTCAGGAGGAATGGGTTGCTCTCCAAAGATTCACCGCCAAGAACCAAATGGCCTCCCCCACCGGTGGGAACGACTTCGCCCGAGGGAAGGAGACGCGTTCCCTTGAGTCCTACTTTTTCAGCGGCGGCAGAAAGGGCCGTGATCGTGGACTCCAAGGAATCCCAATCCGCGGCGGGTGGCAGATTGACCTCGATGACACCCGGATCGGGAATAACGGAGAGACTTTCCCATCCCTCCTTATGGGGTGGAGGGTACCCCTCCAGCGTCAAGGCGGGTGATTTCAGGGCGACGGCTGTTGCCTCGATTGCTGCCAGTAGTTGGGCAAATGATGCGGCATCCGGGAGTGGCGGCAGGAAGAGGGAGAGCGCGCCATCCCGCACTTCCGCGGTGAGGGCACATGAGAGAGTGCTCGGCGCGAGTCGATGTAGCGGCAGGCGTAGGCCGATGCTGCTGGTGCCTGGAAGGAGGAGTAGTTCCTCGCCGTTTGGTAAACTCCAGTCAGCAGTTACCCAGGCTCCTTCATCGTTCTCCTCCTCCTGATCTTTGCTCAGGGGGAGCACCCATCCCGTGGCCTTGTGGAGGGATTGCCATTTCCGGCGTTCGCTGACGGTCCATCGAGGCTGGACGAAACCTTTCTTGGTTCGTGAGTAACGTGGGAGCGGCGTGGCTTCACCGAGCGTCTGGGCGTTCCGCATGGCCGTCTCGATATCCTCATAGACTGGACGCAGACTTCCTGAAATCCCGAGCCGGGCAGCCAGCGCCGAGAGGAATTTGCGAGGGGCGATCGGCTTTCCTTTCCCAGGCTTCCCATGGGTGAGGAGGGAATGGTTTTTCCAGAGCGAGGCAGCCTGCGGTTGGCGTAGGAGCGTGAGTTTCCAGCGTGGAATCGGCTCGCCGGGATAATGCTTTCCATTGCAGCGAAGGATCACGGCACCCGGCATGTGGACACGCCCCAGTTCACGGCAGAGTTTCCAGGCAAGCGAGAGCTTCTCCTCCCCCAGAGCCGCCAGATTCCATTCCGGCAAGGAAGTCTCCTCAGGTACAAAGGTTGGCTCTCCTCCCTGAGTCAGGGTGATCCCTTGGGTAGAGAGCATGGCATCGGCCAATCTGCCCTGGATGCGGATGGAGTTTAGAATCTCTTCGCGAGAAGAGGAGGGAGGATTTACGGGGTTTCCCATGGGTGAAGTTCGGTGGCCGTGATGCTGACATCATGACGAAGACACTCTCCTGCAGCCCCCAGATAAGCTCCCTCCACGGGCGGGATCTCTCCGGCCATCGTGGCCGTGGCCACCGGAACATGATGGGCTCCCGTCAGGATGCCATTGGTGGGATCGAATCCGAGCCAACCCGCCCCCGGAAGGTAGAGCTCACTCCAGCCATGGGTATGCGATTCCACCGCTGCTGACCCCGCAGAGGCACAGAGATAGCCGCTCACGTAGCGAGCAGCGATTCCCAGAGAGCGGGCCGCTTCCATCAGGAGGCACGCAAAATCACGGCAGGTACCTTCGCCGCTACGGAGTGTTTCGGAAGGGGATTGCACACCGTATTCATGCCTCTGGCTGTATCGAAACTGGGTGGGGATCGACCTATTGATCTCCAAGAGCAAGCCGAGTGTCGTCGGTGCCCCCACGGAGACCTCCTGCGAGGTTCGGATGAAGGGATCAAGCCACTCCTTGAGCCTGAAAAGGCGAGTTTCTGCAACTCCAAGGTATGGTGCTAAAAGAGCGATCTCACGGGCTGAGTAGGCTATCGGAAGCTGCAGGGAGCGTTCCTCAAGCACGAAGTCAAAGGGATTGGTGAACCGTTGTTCGAGCACGATGATGCTCTCGATGAGCAGGTGATCGGATGTGCCGGTGATCGAGGCGGTCCCGATGATGTTTTCCTCCGCATTAAGTCTCCAGCGGATCGTGGATTGGGGACTCACGGTAATCGAAGATTTTACCAAGTGCAGGCCGGGAGAGCCTTTGGGCATCAGCCTGAGTGTGTGAGGAGTGAACTCCACCGGCTTGCTGTACTGATACGAGGTGGAGTGTTCGATTCGAAGGAACATGAGGAATAGGGTGCGGTAAGGGAGAGTCTGCTCCCCGTGAGAAAACTTACGAGACTATCGGAAAAGAAAGCTCAACAGGACATACAGGCGCGGTCGTGAGGGAAGGGAGAGCATGACGGACTGCGCCCTGACCAGCTTATGACTCCAACCGGAATGCTTCGGATATTTATACATCTCAGTTAATCAAAGCAAACGGCGTACCAAACTTGCCGGGAGACTTGCCGTTTATGATTTTCAGCGTTTGCCGCACAATCTAGCGTGTTCGTATGAAAACCATCCTTGTCACCGGCGGAGCCGGATACATCGGCAGCATTTGCGTTGAGGAACTCCTGAATGCCGGTTATGAGGTGGCCGTCTTCGACAACCTGAGCGAGGGGCACCGGCTTGCGGTTGATCCGAGGGCGACCTTTTTTCAGGGGGATCTCTCAGATATCGAGGCGATCAAGCTAGCTTTGCGTGAATCAAAAGCCGAAGCGGTCATGCATTTTGCCGCGAATGCTTTGGTGGGTGAGTCGATGACCAATCCCGGAAAGTACTTCCGCAACAATGTGGCGAACGGCGTGAATTTGCTCGAGGCCATGGTGACCGAAGGGGTGAAGCGCTTCGTCTTCTCCTCGACCTGCGCCACCTTCGGCATTCCTGAGTCGATGCCGATCGACGAGACACTTCCGCAGAAACCGATCAATCCCTACGGCGAGTCGAAGCTCATGTTCGAGAAGGTGCTCCGCTGGTATGGCGAACTCCACGGCATCACCTTCGTGGCCCTGAGGTATTTCAATGCAGCCGGCGCGAGCGAGACCTTCGGAGAGGATCACCGGATCGAGACGCATCTCATCCCGAATGTGCTCAAGGTCGCCCTGGCCCAGAAAGAGTCGGTTGAGATCTACGGGACGGATTACCCGACGCCAGACGGCAGCTGTATCCGGGACTACATCCATATTGTCGATCTCGCCCAGGCACACCTTCTGGCGTTAAACGCCAAGGAGAGTGCCTTCTATAATCTCGGCACCGGCGGCGGAACCTCCGTGAAGGAAGTCATCGACTGCTGCCGCGCCGTCACCGGCAAGGAGATCAAGGCCGTCGAGAAGCCACGCCGCGCCGGTGATCCGCCACGTCTTATTGCCGGCTCTGACAAGGTCCGTCGCGAGCTTGGCTGGGCTCCCAAGTACCAGGATATCAAGACCATCATCGAAAGCGCCTGGGCCTGGCATGTGAAGCATCCGAATGGGTACGGGGACTAGCCTTCCATAGACCCTAACGATTGGAATCTATGAATCTGATCGATACGCACGCCCATCTCGATTATCCGGATTTTGAACCGGATCTGGAGGGAGTGATCGCTCGTGCTTCCGAGGCGGGGGTAAAGCGTATCATCACGATCGGAACCGGACTGGAGAGCAGTCGTCGCGCGGTGGCTCTGAGCGATCGTTTTCCGAATGTCTATGCCGTGGTCGGCATTCATCCGACGAATGTTACCGAGGAGGGGTTGGAGTTTCTGCCCGCGCTGCGTGAACTGGCGCTCCATCCCAAGGTGGTGGCTATCGGCGAGACCGGCATCGACTACCACCATGTGCCCGAGCAATTGACCGGACCTCCTGTACCGGTCGCCGCGCTTCGCGTTGCCTATCAGGGCGGTGGTTCTGACGAGCAGGAGCGCCTCATTGCCGAGGGGTCTTGGAAGAACGCCCAGGCCGATGCCTTCCGCATGCAGCTCGATCTGGCGGTGGAGTTGGGTCTTAACGTGGTGATCCATCAACGGTCCTCCTGGGACGATACCCTCGGGGTTCTACGGGATTACACCGGAAAACTATGCGGCGTCTTTCACTGCTTCGGTGGCTCACCCGAAGAGGCCGCTGAGGTCGCGGCACTTGGACATCTTGTCTCCTTCACCGGGATCATCACGTTCAAGAATGCCGAGCAAGTACGTCTCACGGCAGCCTCGGTTTCCGCGGACGGTTACATGGTCGAGACCGATTGTCCCTACTTGGCTCCCGTTCCCCATCGCGGGAAGCGCGCCGAACCGGCACACACCCTTTTGGTTGCGGAGACGGTTGCCAAAACGCGGGGTATTTCTTTAGAGGAAGTGGCTGCCGCCACGACCGCCACGGCGGAGGGGTTCTTCCGGTTCCAACGCTTTCCTCTCCAGGACTGATGAATCTCAAGCCGCTCCTCATTGATCAACCGGGGAGCAAGTCATCGGCATGGGTCCGTAGTGCATGGATGTTTCTACTGGCAAGCCTCCTCTGCTGTGGCGTGATGAGTTGGGCCGCCGGTTTTTCGTCCGGTGCTTGGGATTCAGTCTGGAAATACCGGGATGTATTTTGGAAGGGATGGGGACTCACGATCGTGATCTCCGTCCTCTCGCTGCTGCTGAGCACGCTGATCGGTATTGTCGCGGCATTGGCCCGACGTTCATGCATCCTGCCGCTTCGGTCGGCGGCACTCCTGTACATCGATGTGGTGAGGGGGACGCCGCTTCTGGTTCTCATCCTTTTTCTCTATTACGTCGTGGCCGATGGAATCGGCCTTCAGGACCGTTTTGTTGCCGGGATCCTGATTCTATCGCTCTTCGGGGGGGCATATCTCGCCGAGATCATTCGTTCCGGGATCGAGGCGATCCCCGCCTCGCAGTTGGAATCAGCGCGGGCCATCGGATTCACACCTTGGCAGACCTATCGCCACGTGATCATTCCGCAGGCGCTCCGTCAGATCCTCCCTCCGCTTGCGGGGCAGTTCGCCTCACTGATCAAGGATTCCTCCCTCCTCTCGATCATTGCGATCGGTGAATTCACGCTCGCCGCCCAGCAAGTCAACTCGGCCACCTACCGGACCTTGGAGAGCTACCTGCCGCTGGCGCTCGGGTATCTGGTTCTGACACTTCCGATTTCGCTTTTTTCCAAGTCCCTTGAGCAGAGGCTTCGCTTCGAGACCTAATCCATGAAACTCAAGGTTCACTCCGTCACCAAGTCGTTCGTTTCGGGAGGGGAGCAGCGACGCGTGCTTGATCAGCTCTCACTCGAGGTAGATTTCCCTCACGTCCTTGCGCTGTTGGGTCCGAGCGGCGGGGGCAAGTCGACGCTATTGCGCATCATCGCCGGATTGGAACGTCCCGATTCGGGATCTGTGACCCTGGATGGGGAGGTCGCACCTCTTGGTAAGGGTGAGATAACCCTCCGCGATTATCGCCGGAGTCTTGGTGTTGTCTTTCAGGCCTTCAACCTCTTTCCCCACATGACAGCGTTGAGGAACGTGATGTTGCCGTTGATCGTTGTCCATGGGCTGACCGAGGAGGATGCGTTGAGTCGCGGCCTCGAAGTCATGGAGCGCCTCGGCATGGCGGATCATGGGCTGAAATTTCCTTCCCAGCTTTCCGGGGGACAGCGTCAGCGCGTGGCCATCGCCCGTGCTCTGGCCTCAAAGCCCCGATTCCTGTTGTTCGACGAGCCGACGTCGGCCTTGGATCCTGAGATGACCGCCGAGGTGCTTGCGCTGATTGCCGAACTGAAAGAGACGGGGACGCCGATGTTGCTGGTCACCCACGAGATGGGGTTTGCCCGTAAGGTCGCTGATCAGGTGGCCTTTCTCGCCAAGGGACGTGTGTTGGAGCAGGGATCTTCAGCAGAGTTCTTCAGCAATCCCACGTCCGTGGAGGCTCAGCGCTTTCTGGCCAAGGTATTAGCTTACTAATTTTTGTTTTCCCGCAGAGACGCAGAGGGAAAACAACGACGGAGAGATTCTGCAAAGGACTCCTAGTAGATCAGAGTATTCATAAAATCTCAGCGCCTCTGCGGGAGAAAATCAGCCGGCGCGATTTTAGGGTACAAAAAAGCCCCGGAGTTACCTCCGGGGCTTTCATTGTCAGTTAACTACTAAATCTTAGAAGGAGGCACCGATGCTGCAACCAGCCCAGCCCAAGGACTTACCAGTGGAGACGCTGCCTGAAGCAAGACCTGTGTCCTGGTAGCTATAGGCCCAGTATCCGGTCGCGGACCAGACTTTGGTAATCTGCCAAGTGACAGGGAGCTGGAACTGCCAGTTGTTAAGTCCGGTTTGGGCCTGACCATTGGCGTTGTTGTTGTAACGAAAGCCGAAGTTCAACTGGGTGTTTGGATTGAAGGTGACGGATCCATCCTTCTTGATGAAATTTAGGGGGATCGCTGCAGCGAATGCAGGGCTTAAGAAACTTGAACCCGGATTGACGGAACCGTAAGGGTTGCCGTATGCGGTGCCGAGTTCCTGGTAGTAGGTGACCGAAGGAGTGAAGGTTCCGATGCTGTTAGTATAAGCATAAGAGATATTCTCGTTCACTTCGTTCTGGATACCCTGGTTAGCAGGGCTGCCGCCGTTGATGGATGGAGCGTTAAAGTAGCTATAGAGCTGATAGCCGGCACCTACCGTCCACTGACCGATGGCGTGGGTGTAGCTGACGGGCACATCCAGTTCACGATAAGCCGATTGAGCGGCATTCGCTTTCACGGCAGTGGCAAACCAAAGGGGCACGGTGATGGCATCATTGGCTGTGATGTGCCAAGTCGGTGCGAAGGTGGTGGAAAGAATTCCTGTTCCTGCAAGCACGTCAACGCCGCGGAACATGTAGCGACTGTCGTAGTTTTCACTGACATTCAGGGTGAACATCGGTGAGGCAGGTGCATTGGTGGCAATTACGTTCTTCACGTCCTTACCGTTGCCAGCCGTTGGCTTGTTTGTGGAAGAATAGTCCTTGGTAGCAGCAGCAGCTTGATTTGCATCATCCTGCTGGGCGGCATTATTTTCAGCCTTGAGGCTGTAGGTAGCTGCGACCGCCGTGAGGGCGAACGCTGCAACGCGAGTTACGAGTTTCATGGTAGGTTTTGTAGTTTTTTGGAACTGGTTGAAGTTCCCTGTATGCACTAAAGCATCATGCATGCCAACTTATTTTTATAATTTTATAGGAGATTCTCTCCATCAGTTATAATGGTTTTGCTTAGAAAAGCCGTATTCCTGATCAAAAACAGCCAGGAGCGCTATCCAATTTTGGGCGAAGCTGCTCCAAAAGCGACTTATACTCCCTATCCCCCCGCCTTAACCTTGAATCTTTGGCTTCCAGAGTGCGGCATCAAGGCAGGCCCAGAGATGGATGATCCATCCCAGCAGGAAGACCCAGAGGATACCCGTGAAAACGAAGAAGAGAATGGCGGCTAA